>JGI12292J12840_1001232_pt1 | contig 9854 bp, 8 predicted proteins | sample TtaePargueraPR_8_FD_12840 | JGI IMG/M metagenome (IMG submission 12840) | reverse complement strand
CTTGATGGGCTTGACCACGCAATCCTTGATGTCCATTCCGCCGCACCGGATCGCCCGACCTATCTGCAAAGGCCTGATCTTGGCCGATTGCTGGACGAAGGCTCTGTTACTGCGCTTGGCAAGCATGTCGGGGACTATGACGTTGCCTTCATTCTGGCCGACGGCCTATCGGCCCGTGCCACCCATGACCATGCAGCCAATACCTTGAAGCTGATCCTTGATCAGTTGGGGGAAAGCTGGTCGGTCGCTCCGATCATACTGGCCACCCAGTCACGCGTCGGATTGGGCGATGAAATCGGTGCTGCATTGGGGGCGAAGCTGACCGTGATGCTGATCGGCGAACGCCCCGGGCTTTCAAGTGCGGACTCACTTGGCTGCTATCTGACCTGGGGGCCAAGGCGCGGGCGGTCGAACGCAGATCGCAATTGCGTTTCCAACATCCGGCCCGCCGGCCTGACCCCGGAAAAGGCCGCGAAAAAGATCGCCTACCTGATGACGGAATCGCGCAAGATGGGGTTGTCTGGTGTGGCGCTCAAGGACAATTCATCCAATCCGGAATTGATCGAAGGCTAGGGCAAGGACCTTTACGGACGATCCGTATTGTTGCCCATCCGGGCAAGAAGACGTTCGATGCGATCTGCATGGGCGGCCTCCACCCGTGCCAGACTTTCAAACCAGGCCGCAACATCTTCAAGGCCTTCCTCGCGCGCGATGCGGGCCATTTCCGGATAGGCCGTTTCGGCCTCGTCCTTTTCCTGTGCGATGGCAGCTTCAAGGTTCAGGCGGGTGGTGCCGAGTTCTTTGCCGGTCAAAGGGTCACCAGCCGTTTCAAGAAATTCCAGATGGCCGAATGCATGGCCAGTTTCGGCTTCGGCCGCGGTTCGAAACAGCTCGGCTGCCTCGGTATAGCCTTCGATGTCGGCCTGCTGGGCAAAGTAAAGATAACGACGATTGGTTTGTGCCTCGGCGGCAAAGGCCGCGCGCAGGTTTGCCTCGGTACGTGTTCCCTTAAGCGCCATGTGCGCTGTTCCTTGTTATTGTTCGCCCAATACAGCGTTGTTGTATGAGCCAAAGTCGCAAAAAATAAGGCGGCAAAACCAAGTGGTCTTGCCGCCCTTTATGTGTCGTGAAATCCGCCACCGTCAAGCAGAGCAGGGGCAATTGCACTGATCAGGTGTCAGATTTCATCTGCCTGTCACCTGCGCAAGGCTTGCGCAAATAACGGGTGCGCGATGTCTTAGGCTGCGTCCTTCGCCGCCTGGTTGCGACGCAGACGGAACACCAGATCAACCGATGCCAGTTCCGTGCCGTTGGGCATGTTCGGAATGTTGGCGATCTTGACATCACCTGCCGGAATGTCAGACAGCATGCCGTCTTCTTCACAGTAAAAATGGTAATGCGGTTCGGTATTGGTATCGAAATAGGACCGACCCGAATCAATCACGATTTCATTGAGGAGGCGCGCATCGGTGAACTGGTGCAGGGTGTTGTAAACCGTTGCCAGCGATACCTTGATATTGTTGCTCATGGCTTCGGAATGCAGCTGTTCTGCTGTGACATGACGATGGCCGTCATCAAACAGCAAACGTGCCAGTGCCAGACGCTGACGCGTCGGACGCAGATTGGCATCCTTGAGCCGGTTAAGCGCGTTGGTATATGGACGCGATGTATGTCCCATAGCTTTGCCCCTTTGTCGTGGTCGGGCCAAAATCATAATGGCCCTAATGAATGCTGGGGACAGACTAAAGAACCCGGACGCGTTGTTCTTTGATTTTGATCAACTATAATCGCGTGATGAAATACTGCGAAATACAAACAAAAAGGGCCGGCAAAAACCGGCCCTTTTTTATTTGGTCTGATGTCAGGATCAGTCGCCCGTCATAATGCGGTCGACCAGTTCCTTCACAGTCGGAATATTGCCGTTGGCGTAGAACGGGTCTTCACCAAACTTGTAGGCATTGTGGCCGGCAAACATCAGTTCATGTTCGACATCCGCACCATGTGCGATGCTCTGAAGCGTCTTCTGAATACAGAAGGACCGCGGATCGGCGCGTTTGCCTGTGGTACCTTCGTGCTGTTCCCAGTTGGAGAACTGGCACTGCGACAGGCACCCCATGCAATCGATCTGGTCTTTCTTGATCGTCAGCGCACTTTCCGGGGTGACAAACACCATGGTGTCATCCGGGGTCGGCATGCCTTCGGTATAGCCGGCATCAAGCCAGGCACGAACCTTGTCGGCATCATCTTCACGCACATAGATCGGACGACCACGACGGCCCAGCGGAATACCGACATGCAGATCAGCCTCAGCCGTACGGGAATACCGTACCTGGCGGTCTGAACGCTGATGCAGGTCTTCAAGGAACGCGTTGCGCACAGCCGAGCTATAGAAGCCGGTCGGGCTGAATTTGTGCANCGAAACGTCACCGTTCTGAAGGCTGGTCAGACGTGATTTCCAATCGTCGGAAATCTCGCTTTCCTGTGTCAGAAGCGGACGGGTCCCGAACTGGAAGGCCACCGGGGCCACTTCGGGGTTGTCGATCCAGTCTTCGAAATCGCGCAGGAACCAGACCCCGCCAGCCATGATGATCGGAACATCATTCAGACCAACGGAATTCATGAATTCACGAAGGGCAGCCACACGCGGGAACGGATCCTCGGGCACCAGCGGATCTTCGGAATTCGACAGACCATTATGACCACCAGCGCGCCACGGATCTTCATAGACCACGCCACCCAGCCATTCCGGGATCTTTTTGTAGGCACGCAGCCACAAAGCACGAAACGCACGAGCCGATGACACGATCGGATAATAGTGCACGCCATACTGTGCAGAAATCTGGGCGATCTTATAGGGCATGCCTGCACCACAGGTTACCCCGTGAATAAGGCCCTTGGCACCTTCAAGAACACCATGGAGAATGGGTTCGGCACCGCCCATTTCCCACAATACGTTCATATGCAAACGACCTTCGCCGTTTCGCATTTCATGCGCGATCTGCGCCTGTGCAATACCGCCGCGGATCCCGTAAGACACCAGTTCCTGGTGACGGTCACTGCGGGTTTTACCTTCATACACGATCGGGACAAGATTGCCGTTCTCATCATAAGAATCGGCATTCACTGCGGAAAAAGTCCCGATACCACCGGCAGCAGCCCATGCGCCGGAACTTTTACCCGTCGATACAGCAACGCCTTTGCCACCTTCGATCACTGGCAAGACTTCTTTACCCGACATGACGAGCGGTTTAAGGGCTTTCAAATTCGTCTCTCCCATTCGGCATTAGCCAGCGACACCGAGGTGCCGCGCAGAGTGCCGGACGACGTCGCGTTTTTATCGTCGTCCGGCATCCCGTTTGCTTATTCGGCGTCGCCTGCGTCGAGGTCGGCACCGGTTTCCTGGTCAACACGTTTCATCGACAGCTTGATTTTGCCGCGATCATCGAAACCGATGACCTTGACCTTAACCTGGTCGCCTTCCTTCACGATGTCCGAAACCTGTTTGACACGCTCAGGTGCCAGTTCGGAGATGTGAACAAGACCGTCGCGCGCACCGAAGAAGTTAACGAATGCGCCGAAATCGACAGCCTTAACGACCTTACCATCATAGATATGATTCAATTCAGGTTCCGCAACGATGGATTTGATCCAATCCACAGCCTGCTTGCCTTTGGCACCATCGGTATGTGCGACGGTGATCGAACCATCATCTTCGATATCGACTTTTGCACCGGTTTCTTCGCAGATCTCGCGAATGACCTTGCCGCCCGAACCGATGACATCACGAATTTTGTCTTTCGGGATCGAGAACTGGGTGATGGTCGGAGCATTGCCCGAAACTTCACCACGTGCTTCCGGAAGCGCTTTGGCCATTTCACCGAGAATGTGCAAGCGACCATCGCGGGCCTGCTTCAGGGCGATCTGCATGATGTCCGGGGTTACCGAGGTGATCTTGATGTCCATCTGCAGCGAGGTAATACCGGTTTCCGTACCAGCAACCTTGAAGTCCATGTCGCCAAGGTGATCTTCGTCACCCATGATGTCAGACAGAACGGCGAAATCGTCAGCTTCCTTGATCAGGCCCATGGCGATACCCGCAACAGGGCGTGCCAGCGGAACACCGGCATCCATCATCGCAAGCGAGCTTGCGCAAACGGTTGCCATTGAGGACGAACCGTTCGATTCGGTAACTTCGGAAACGATACGGGTGGTGTACGGGAAGGCATCCTTGCCCGGCATCAACGGGTGCAGGGCGCGCCATGCCAGTTTACCGTGACCGATTTCACGACGGCCCGGCGAACCCATGCGGCCAGCTTCACCAACCGAGTAGGGCGGGAAGTTGTAATGCAGCATGAAGCTTTCACGGTATTCACCGTCCAGCGCGTCAACGATCTGCTCGTCCTGACCGGTACCAAGGGTAACAACAGCCAGTGCCTGGGTTTCACCACGGGTGAAGATCGAGGAGCCGTGCGAACGCGGCAGAACCGAAACTTCGCCCATGATCGGACGAACGTCGGCACCGGTACGACCATCGATACGCTTGCCGGTTTTCAGGATCGCACCGCGAACGATGTCTTTTTCCAGATCCTTGATGATCGAGGAAACTTTGCCTTTAAGCGCATCCGGAACTTCATCGCCAAGTTTCTCGACGATTTCTGCCTTGGCAGCAGAAACAGCAGCCGAACGCTCCTGTTTGACAACGTGTGCGTAAGCAGCGGTCAGGCTTTCGGTGCCCAGCGCAGCAACTTTTTCGACCAGTGCGTCGTAGCCTTCCGGAAGTTCTGCAACGTCACGCGGCTCTTTGGCTGCTTCTTCGGCCAGATCAATGATCAGGTCGAGAACGCCCTGGAACTGTTCGTGACCGAACTTCACGGCGCCAAGCATGATTTCTTCGGACAGCTCGGATGCTTCGGACTCAACCATCATCACGCCATCACGGGTACCGGCAACAACCAGATCCAGATCACTTTCCTTGACCGCTTCGGTCGACGGGTTGAGCAGGTATTCACCATCCTTGTAACCAACGCGGGCAGCACCAATCGGACCCAGGAACGGAAGACCGGAAATGGTCAGCGCTGCCGAGGTACCGATCATGGCAACCACGTCCGGGTCGTTTTCCATGTCATGCGACAGAACAGTACAAACGATCTGGGTGTCGTTGCGGTACTGCGGGTGGAACAGCGGACGGATCGGACGGTCGATCAAACGTGAAACAAGGGTTTCTTTTTCGGACGGGCGGCCTTCACGTTTGAAGAAACCACCCGGGATTTTGCCAGCGGCAAATGCTTTTTCCTGGTAGTTAACCGTCAGCGGGAAAAAGTCGACATCCGGGCGCGGCTGTTTGGCGCCAACAGCAGTACACAGGACAACGGTTTCACCGTAGGTAACCTTGACGGCACCATCAGCCTGACGGGCGATTTTACCGGTTTCGAGAACCAGTTTGGCATTGCCCCACTGCATTTCTTTACGGACGACATTAAACATTATTTTCTCTTCCTCTTACAAACCTCTGGCGGACCCGAAAGTGTACACGAGTTCCGAACACATTACTCATGAGGCTTACATTACAGCGCCATGAGTAATGGGTCCGGCGTAAGCATCGGGTCGGCCCATCCGACCCTGCTTCTCGTGTTCCGATCCGCCGGAACAATAAAAAAAACGACGGCGGAGGTCACCCTCCGCCGCAGTTCGATATCAGCGGCGAATACCGAGGCGTTCAATGACGCTCTCGTAACGCGACTGGTCTTTGCGCTGCAGGTACTTCAGCAGACGACGACGCTGACCAACCATCATGAGAAGACCACGACGGCTGTGGAAGTCGTGGTTATGTTCTTTCATGTGCTCGGTGAGGTTCTTGATCCGTTCAGTCAGGATAGCAACCTGGACTTCGGGGGAACCGGTGTCACCGTCTTTCTGACCGTATTCCTTGATCAGCTCAGCTTTGCGTTCAGCAGTAATCGACATCAGGCATCCTTTCGCCTTTAGAGATTAAAAACACGCACAGGCCGAATTTCGCCACCAGTGATCTCAGCCAACGCAACAGCGCGGTCATGGAGCATGGCACAGACGATTTCGTCCTGCACGACGGGGTTTTCAAGGGCATTGCGCTTTGCCACCGGCAACAGCCCGACAGGCTGGCCAGAGGAAAGGCGTTGCGCCTCGACTTCGGTCAGGGCCAGCGCCGGGATGTCGTCCAGCGCGGTCTCAACCGGAAGCAGTTTCTTCATCACCTCGTCCGGGTCCATATCCAGCAGTTCCTGCAGGGGAATGGAGCTCCCTTCCGAAAACGGCCCCGCCGAAGTCCGGCGAAGCGCGGCGATATAGCCGACGGTGCCCAGGCGCAGCGCGATATCGCGCGCCAAAGATCGCATATACGCGCCCTTGCCTGACACAACGTCAAATACGGCGTGATCGCGATCTGGCATGTCGACCAGTCGAAGATCCTTGATCAGAATCGGACGTGGCTAACACCACATCTTCATCGCGGCGCGCAAGATCATAGGCACGCTTGCCATTGACCTTGATCGCCGAAAACTTTGGCGGCACCTGCTGGATTTCACCTATGAATTCACCCAGCACAGCCTTGATTTCGTCTTCAGTCGGACGATGGTCGGAGGTTTCAATAACCTCGCCTTCGGCATCGTCCGTACTGCGCGCTTCGCCGAATTTCAGCGTCACCCGATAACTTTTGCTGCCATCCATGACATAGGCAACCGTTTTGGTTGCTTCGCCAAAGGCAATTGGCAGTACGCCAGACGCCAGCGGGTCAAGCGTCCCGCCATGTCCGGCCTTGTTGGCATCAAGCAGACGGCGCACCTGATTGACCACGGTTGATGACGTGATCTCCAGGGGCTTGTCCACCGCCAGCCAGCCATTAATGCTTTTACCGCGACGGCGACGCGCCATCAGTCGTCCTCATCTTCCGGGTCGCCCGACCGGTCATCCACAAGATCCTGCGCAACATGCGGGTCGCGCAGCAGGGCACCGATATGGTCAGCGACATCAAAACTCTTGTCTTCGACAAATCGCAATGCAGGCACATATTTCATGTGAACCGTGTTGGCCACATGGTTGCGCAGATGACCTTTCTGACGCATCAACGCCTTCATCGACGTTTCTGCCTCTCCGCCACCAAGCGGGGTGAAAGATACCATGGCATTGCGCATATCCGGTGAAAGATTGACACCCGTAATGGTTACCGGGCGCCGTGTCAGATCCGGATCGTAAATGTCTCCGCGCTCCAATGCCTGCGACAGCGCCTGGCGGATTTCTTCCGCCACGCGGAGCTGTCGCTGACTTGGTGCTTTGGCTGGTTGCTTCGCCATTTCAGTTCCTCACCGTCTTACAGTTCGACGGCAATTTCCTCGTTCTCGAAGCACTCGATCACATCGCCCGACTGGATATCGTTATATTTGGCGAACGACATGCCGCATTCATAGCCCTCGCGGACTTCCTTGACTTCGTCCTTGAAGCGACGGAGCGTCGAAAGTTCGCCAGAGTGAATGACAACGTTGTCGCGCAGCAGGCGGACGCCTGCGCCACGTTTGACGATACCCTCGGTGACCATGCAACCGGCGATCTTGTTGCCGGAAATCGTAAAGACGTCGCGGATTTCTGCATAGCCCAGGAACTTCTCGCGAACTTCCGGAGACAGCATGCCCGACAGCATCTTTTTGATGTCATCTGCAACATCGTAAATGATCGAATAGTAACGAATATCAACGTTGTCACGGCGCGACTGTTCACGGGCCTGCTGGTTTGCACGCACGTTAAAGCCGATGATCAGTGCATTGGATGCACGCGCCAGCGTGACGTCGGATTCGTTGATACCACCTACGCCGCTATGCAGAACGCGGACCGAAACTTCCTCGTTACCAAGTTTCTGCAAGGTGCCGATAAGGGCTTCGACAGAACCCTGCACGTCACCCTTGATAACGATCGGCAGTTCTTTGAGGTCACCGCTCTGCGAGAACATGTTCTCAAGCGCGGATTTCTTCATTGCAGCGGCCTGGGTTTCACGAATACGGCGCTGACGGAAGTCAGAAACTTCACGCGCCTTGGCTTCGTTTTCAACAACCACAAAGTCATCACCGGCAGACGGTACACCGTTCAGACCGTTCACCTCGACCGGCATACCCGGAATGGCTTCTGCGACACGGTTGCCGTGATCATCGATCAGGGCACGGACACGACCCCATTCCGGACCCGTGACAAAGATGTCACCGGTACGCAGGGTGCCGCGCTGGACCAGAACGGTCGCAACCGGACCGCGGCCTTTTTCCATACGGGCTTCAACAACAACACCGTCGGCAACGCGTTCCGGGTTGGCTTTAAGGTCAAGGACCTCGGACTGCAGCAGAATGGCTTCTTCAAGTTCGGTCAGGCCGGTGCGCTGTTTGGCCGATACTTCGACGGCCTGGACGTCACCACCCATTTCCTCGACCACAACTTCGTGCTGAAGAAGTTCGGTTTTCACCTTGCTCGGATTTGCACCCGGCTTGTCGACCTTGTTGATGGCAACAATCATCGGAACGCCAGCAGCTTTCGCGTGGCTGATTGCCTCGATGGTCTGCGGCATGACCGAATCATCGGCTGCAACAACCAGAACCACGATATCGGTAACTTTCGCACCGCGCGAACGCATTTCGGTAAATGCAGCGTGGCCCGGAGTATCGATGAAGGTGATCTTGGCGCCGGTTGCCATGGTGACCTGATAAGCACCGATATGCTGGGTAATACCGCCAGCCTCGCCACCGGCAACATCGGTCGAGCGCAGGGCATCAAGCAACGAGGTTTTACCATGGTCAACGTGGCCCATGACGGTCACGACCGGCGGACGACCAACGAGCTTTGCGTCATTGTCATCTACGCTGACCAGTGACTCTTCAACGTCGGCATCAGATACACGTTTGACGTTGTGACCGAACTCTTCGACCACGAGCTGTGCTGTATCCGGATCAAGCGACTGGTTAATCGTTGCCATGACGCCAAGACTCATCAGGGTCTTGATCACGTCTGCGGCACGTTCAGCCATACGGTTGGCCAGTTCCTGGACAGTAATAACGTCCGGGATTACCACATCACGCACGACTTTTTCCTTCGGTTTCTGCGGGCCTTGGGCACGCGCTTTGGCTTTGGCTTGCTGGCGTTTGATCGATGCCATGGAACGACGGCGACCACCTTCGTCACCGCTCATTGCATTATTGATCGAAAGTTTGCCACGACGACGGCCTTCGTCACCCTTGGTGCGCGCCGCACGGCCGGCTTCTTCTTCGGCACGTTTGCGGGCTGCCACGCGGGCATTTTCCTCGTCGATTTCCTTGCGGCTTTTGGATTTTCCATCTGCCGGGGCGGAACGACGACGTTCTTCGGGGACAAGCGGCTCTGCCGGTTCGCCTTGAATAACGGTTTCCTCGGCCTTCGGTTTGGCAGCCGGCTTCGGCTTGGAAGTTTTGCCTTTTGCCGTCGAAGCGGCAAGGCGCTGTTCGACTTCTTCCACAGACGGAGAGTCGTTTTCAGACGCAGCAAGCGCTTCTTCCTGTTTGGCTTCGGCAGCAGCCTTGGCTTCTTCTGCCTTGCGTGCTTCTTCCTCGGCCTTGCGCGCAGCTTCTTCGCGGGCACGGATTTCCGCATCCGCCTCGTCCTGCTTGCGGCGCTCTTCAGCAGCCTTCAAAGCAGCCATACGGGCAGCGCGTTCGCTGTCGGTCAGATTGCCATGATCATCAACCGCCGGACGCGGTTTCGGCTCTTCAACCGGCTCTTTTTTTGCTTCCGGTGCCGGCTTTTCTGCTGCCGGGGACTGTTCTTCAACGAGATCCTTCTTCACCTCACGGAAGCGACCGGATTCGTTCTTT
>JGI12292J12840_1001198_pt1 | contig 10071 bp, 10 predicted proteins | sample TtaePargueraPR_8_FD_12840 | JGI IMG/M metagenome (IMG submission 12840) | reverse complement strand
GGATGATATTCAATTATGTCATACCCCATTACTCGGTCATATTGAATACCGGTGCCGTGATTGCGATAAGCATCAACAAAGTTACCCATCCTGCGGTAATCGACATTGCCCCGGTTGCCAACAGCATCATAATGCGCAGTGGTTACAACGCCAGCAACAACGACTGTTACCTGCGCAATATTATTTAGTGACCTTTACCTTGCCCAAACAATGGCGTGGCTTATGTTATGGCTATCAGAAAACCGTGTTTAATGCTTTATTTCAAAGTGCTGCCGATACCTTAGCCAGCTTTTTTAACCGTGATAAACAACTTGGGCCTCAACATGGCTGTTGTATGGTGTTGCATACCCATTCACGCCAACTTGAATTTCATCCGCATGTTCATTGTATCGTGCCTGCGCTGGCAATGGATAAGTCAGGTCAGCTGATTAAGCAAAAAAGCGGACGTTACCTGTTTAATGCTGACAACTTAGCCAAGGTCTTTAGAGGTAAAATGCACCAAGCCTTAACCGATGCAAAGCTCAAAGCGCCTCATTCCCCTAAACACTGGGTGGCTGATTGCCAGCATGTTGGTCAGGGTGAACAAGCCCTCATTTATTTATCTCGTTACTTATATCGCGGGGTGATTGCTGAAAAAAATATGCTAGCGCTAAGTAACCACAAAGTGACCTGGCAATATAAAGACAGCAACACGAAACAGTTTGTCTCGCGCATAGATAACGCCGTTGATTTTTTATGGCGCGTGATAAAACACACTTTACCAAAAGGCTTTCGCCGCAGCCGCAATATGGGTTTGCTGCATGGCAATGCCAAACTCAAGCTCAGGCGTATTCAACTCTGGTTAAAAGTGAAACTATCTGAGATAACACTAAAACCAAGACCCAAGATAATGTGCCCTTGCTGCCATCATGAAATGGTGTGTACCGGCGTGGTGCGTAAACGAATGAATATGACGACGAGGTAAAACAAGGAGGTGTGTACGGCTGCATGGATGATGGCTCACCTAAGGCATTAAACAAACTGACAGGAGAAAAAACTAACATGAAAACAATGCGTTAAACATCACGACCGAAAACGGTCTAGACTCACTCGCCTTGAAAAAAGTCAACCATGACGACAACTTTATTTATTTCCTATATAAGCAGAACTTAACACCGGGCTTGTGACGTGCAAGGATGCACTAATGCCGTGACTGCAGGATGCAGAGGAATGGTCCAACAATAGGATCAAGTTGCGGCTTCGCGCAACCTATCCTTATTTATTATGTTTTTTCCCACTTGTACCAAGGTCCATGGTGTTCTCGGTAGTAAGCCTTATAATTTTGCTGACAATAACAACATATACAAAGCTCATAATCTGGCCAGCCGTTTTCGAGCTTTGTTTTCTCCACGACCTTTATATACCCTAGCCTTTCTTCTTTCAACGGAGTATACAGGGAAGCCATTGTATATAAATTACAAAGACACTGTTCTGTAGATTTAACAAAGTCTAATTTAAATATTGCAAAATGAGGATATCGCCTTCCATCATAAAAATAATCAGAATGACCAATTCGAGAACCGAGAATAAGAGCTGATGCCTCAGATATTGGCTTCAAGTGTTTAGAAAGAGATTTGAGCCTACCAACATCTCTCAATTCAATAATTTCATTTAAAGCATTACTATGCTCATCTAAATCACCTGAAAAAAGCTTGGCAAATAGAGGATCTTTTTCGTTTTTGGCAAAAACCATCAGCAGCTTTTTAAAAAAGCCAATTGAACAGGAAATCCAAATTAAAATGATTAATAAGAGCAGAATGTAAATCATAAAAACAGTCATGGTAGAACGACCCAGTACTGAGCCGCCCCCATACAGATCCGGACGTGCGGAATTACCGCATCCGGCTCTTCATTAATATCATTGCCCGTGTAAAACACAAAGCCCCTAATACCAGTCTACTGCAATCAACCGCTTGCTGACCCGTAGTGGTTTTATTTGAAAATATCCTAACATATCTTTAAAACCTAACCAGTTAAAACTCTGTCTTTGACTGCGCCTATTTAACCATTTGTATAAGGTATGCAGTACAAAGTTGTATATCCTGCTAATACTTTTACTATTGTCCGGTAGCCCAAAGTAATTTTGAATGCCTACCAGTTTTCGCTTGAGTCTCGGCATGGTTATATTCAGTCGTTTTCGAACGATTTTGCTTTACCCATTAGTATAGCTCACTCAGCATAAGTTTATGCTTTTTCCGACTCGTAACCCGTTTTAATCTTGGCTCGCCTTGACGGTCTTTGCCCCAGTAACATTCAAACCCTAAGAAGTTAATTCTTCTGTCTGGTTTTCCGCTTGGGTGAAAGCGGCTGAATCTTATGAGGAGCGTTTTATCTTTTGCCAGCTCTAAATTAAACTTTCTTAATCTATTGCCCAGTATTCGATAAAACAGCTGTGCATCTTGTCGATATTGAAATGCGGTGATAAAACAATGCATTAAACATCACGGCCGAAAACGGTCTAGCTTCACTCGCCTTGAAAAAAGGTCAGCCATGACAACAAATTTATTTCCTATATAAGCAGAACCCGACACCGGACTTGTGACGTGCAAGGAAGCACTAATGCCGTGACTGCAGGATGCAGAGGAAACGGCCCAACAATAGGATCAAGTTGCGGCTTCGCGCAACCTATCCTTATTTATTATACGCACAAAATTTCGACTTGCTTAATGGCGTTAGAGAACACCTTATGACATTTAAATTTCGGACTATCTCCGAGCTTATGCCAGAAAAAGTTAAACTCATGGCCACCATCATCTTGCGTGTAAAAACTCCAGTTATTCGGCAGGTCTTCCGTAACTTCACAAAGAACAAAATGCCAAAGTTGATTTTGAAAACCGCTTTCCCAAATACCTAGATACTTGGTACTGGAAACTTTGGATATACCCGATTCCTCTTTAAGCTCCCTAAGTGCTGCACTTTCCACTGAGCTGTCGGTTAATTCTAATGTCCCTTTTACCAACTGCACATCAGCTAAAGGATGTTCAAATAGCAGTAATTCTAGAGTAGCAAGTGAGTTTCGAAGTACAACAGGACACACTTTGACTTCTCTATTTTTAATCCTTTTGGTCACTGAACTCACCTGTGCATATAACGCCACCACCCGCTGAACGCATTTGGCTAAAATTTGTAATAAAATGGAGCATAGCGGAATTTCAAATTTTAGCCAAGTAGTGAGGTCGGTGTGATTGGCCTTATTAGATTTGAGCGACGAAAAGCTCGCATAAACACAGTGCTATGCAAAGCCTATAAATCATACGATTTTCTAAATTGTGAATAATACTTCATTGTTATCAAAACAAATTGAACGCTAGCAACTGCTAAACCCACTGCTAAAAAATACACGTTTTCGCTGTAATTATATGTGGCAATAGATGACCATAAAATGTATATGGCGTTAATACCAACAAAGCTAATTACATTTACGTGCTTTTCAAATTGCAAGCCAACTGGGTACTTATTTAAAGAAAGTATCTTTAAGATAAAGACGCCAATATAGAAAAGGACAAAGTTCCAAACTATTGTGTAGATAATCAACTTCATTACTTCAATGAAGAAGTTGAAAATTGTTTCTAAGACACTGTCCATTTGTATTTGTTACCTATTTTTTTAATCGTCATGGTAGAACGACCCATTGCTGGGCCGCCCCCATACAGATCCGGACTTGCCCCATTATCAAAATTAGCACCGCATCCGACTCCTCAATTATATTATTTACCGCGCAGTATGTTGCCTTCGCAAAGTTGCTTAATTTGTTCATTTTCTCCATTTCACCCGATAATCACTTAACCAAACTTTAGCTCAACTGAATGTCATGTTTGTACCTTAGTTTTCATACAATATCCAGCCCTACATGTCCGGTGTATGTTTCCGTTACAAACGCAATATAACCGCCAATCCCTTCGTGTAAAGGCAAATAATTGTTGGCTAAAATAGCGACGCAGGAGCATAGCAACTCTTATTTGTCCTGCTGCAATGACTGGTTAGTGAGCATTATCTCAACTTTATCAAAGACTTCTTTTGATGATGAGCAGCTACTTAAGAACTCTTCTTCATTCAAAAAACTTTTCTCCGAATGCCCATCTGTATAAGTAATTTTTAAACTATAAGATGGGTAGCCATCCCAAGAATTTAATCCAAAAAAACTACACCAAACATACCCTATTTCTTCGGATAATAATTTAATTTCTTCGCTACTCAAAATTACTGGTGCATGAGGTTCTTTTTTATCAAGTGTATTCTTTTTAAAAACAATAAAATCAATGTCGTTTGAAAACCAAAGCTTTGGATAACCACCAAAAATTGCAAACCCGATAATTAAGACGAACAGTAATACTTTCATTTGCTCACCAACGCCCGCCTAATACGCTTTGCGCTGGCGGGCTTTTTGCGTGTTTGCTAAAAGCATGACAGCTTAGCAAAATTGATTTAAGGCGCTTGTTAGCTGCTTAATTTATTGACTACAACTGAAAGCTCTTTGCCGCCAATATTTATGGTAGCTTCTTTACCTAGCTCAACAGATAAAGTTGGCGCTATACGCTCTCCACCTAATTTTAATTCGGTTGCTAAGTTTACAATTGAACCGTCGACTGGTGTCAAAGTAAGAGAAAAAATGTATAAGTCACCAACTGAAATAGATGCTTCTCCATTTGGGTTAACGACTAGAGTCGGTGATCCAATTAGTTTTTCATCATCATATAGTTTTGCGTTTATTGTAAAATTGTCATTTGCTTGAGCAGTTGTAACAAAGCCCAGTAAAGCAACTAATCCGATTAATTTTTTCATTTTTATCTCCGTATATTTAATGGTACTGCTTAAAGCATTTTCCGCCACCATATGGTGGCGGAAAATGCTTGGCTAAAATTAGGCACGAAGTGACGCTAGCCAAACTTTTTGCGTCCCTTCATTATGGTTTTGTTATGCGTAGACCTTAATTACTGGCCACACTCCATCGATGTGTACCTGCTTCATCCTTCACACAAGTCATTATAATACCTTCGGGATCTTCTATAACCTCAATTCCTTGAGCAGTTGAAATAGCCTGTTCAGATTTTTTCTTAGCCCCTGTAGAGTATTCTTTACCTTTATAGATACAGAAATTACTGCTCTCCGTAGTGATATTATTAATTTCCTGGTTTGTACTTGAACATGCTGATAGAAGCAAAGGTATTGCGAGCATCCAAGTTTTAGATATTTTATTCATAATCTTCCTCCTTGATTGTTAATTAGAAAGTTTAATTGACGCATAACGCTTTAGTATTCATGCACACGTAGTTTGTGTGTAAATGAATCATTTGTTGAACGGGCAAACAACACTGTTTTCTGGTTTGATTTATGCTTTAATGAATAAGTGTGAAATTTGCTTTTTAAGCTCAGTTGGCATGGCAGGTTATTTCCCTTTTATTGGCATTTCATCAATCCATTTAGCTGTGTTATGCGCCTGTATTAACGGTAATTTAAGCCAATTTAGCCATTTTTTGCAACTTTATTTTCCATACACGCAGCAAGGCTTGACCCAACTCAACGGGCTGTATTCGTTTATTGATTTTATTGCCTTAAAATTTTCAGCCGGCTAATGCTGGCTCCGTTAACTTCCGGCCTGGCAATAAAATACTCACCAGCTTCAACTCACCTGCTTTAACTCACCTGCCTGACACACTGTGCACGGCCAATGCATTTCTTTGTCTGCCTTTGGTTTTACTGTGCTGGTTTTGTCTGTTTTTCATTGTGCTTTAATTAGCTTCACTTTACGCTTTCGGCACGCATTCGCTAAAAAACCATAGTGGCGTATTCGCATTAAGCCTTTCGACAGTATGTGTTGCAAATACCGCCGGATAAACTCATCCGTTTTAAGTGTCATCACTTTGTTTTGGTTATTATCCCGGTAGTCTTTGTATTTAAAGTTCACTGAGTGGCTTGTATGTTTAACTATTCTTGATTCTGACATCATGCCTTTTCGGGTATATCTCGCCATATAGCTCAGTAATTGCTGGCTATGGCTTAAGCAGGGTTTGGCGCTAATGGCGTAACCAGCCCATTTTCTAGACTTTGAGCCTAACACAGGATATCACAATAAAAAACGGAGCAGCTATTACCCTGCCCCGCCTTTAACGGTGATATTTTTACGACAATTAAAGTAAAACCTTTCGCTTATTTCGCGTTTATAAGCGCTTCTATTTTATCCCAGTTAACCAATTTAAAGTTTTGTGGTTGAGCCGGCATTACGTTACGCCCATCCTGTACCACTAATAATCCATTTGGATATTGAGGCCCTAAATATGCTGAGGTTACGGCCAATCCATCGGTTTCTGATGCGCCGTCTATGCCATTCGCCGGATCTGCACCCACCGAAAACTGTACCAGTGGTTTTTCAGTTTTTAATGAAAACACCACATACGAGTCATTACCCTGGCTGGATACAACCAAATATTTTTCATTTTTACCATGGTAAATTGACATGCCTTCCAAGTCATCAAATATCACTTTTTGGTCATTTTTATACACTAAAGTAGGTTGAATCCCGCCATTTTCTTCCGCTGAAATTTTCCAAAGCCCGTAACCTTCTTCTCCTAAATATAAAGTTTGCGTATCGGCATCAGCTACACAGCCTTCCGGCTGGGAGTTAACTTTAAATTCGCGTACTAATTTACCGGTTATTTTTTCACCCGAAAAATCAACTAAATACTGATGGAATACACCACTTTCGTCATTGATAAATACATAGTGGTTATGAGTTTCAGGCGATTTGTATGTACACAATCCATACACATCCGGCAAGCTGGTTGGCAAATCAGCTAAAGCCGATACCTGTCCATTTTGGCTGATTTTGTAAAGTGAAATTGTATTAAAACTTCGGTTACTCGCCGCGGCAATATCAAACTGCTCACCTTTAAATGTGGCTCCATAACTAATATCAACATTATTCACTCGTCCAGAATCAATACTGGTTTGGGTGTTACCCTGAAGGTCATAAACATATAACCCATAACGTTTATCTGTGCCTAAAATCAGACTCGCTTCAGGATTGTTTGGATTAACCCAAATTTCCGGATCATCTGCAGCATCACCAAAGCGAGCTACCGGTTGGGTTTGGGCATCAGCGGTAATTTCAGTAATTGCATTTTTTGTCAATTCACGCGCTTTTAACTTCAATGGAACCGCTGTGGTTTGATAGCTCATGCTTTCATCATCGTATAACGCAAGTAAAACTTTGTTTTGCGATAAAACTTTAGCACTAACGCTTTCATTAGCGATACCATCCGCAAACTTAAATTCTTGCATTGCCCATTTTGCTGATTCAGACGCTGGTATCTGATAGTGCTGCACCGCTGAAATTTCTGGCAATGCGACCAATAGGCTACCATCAGCAAGCAAGCTGATATCTTTTATTTCACCTTCCAGTTGACCAAATGGCTTTTGCAATGCGATGGCTTTACGTGATAAATCACGTTCCGGATTAACCGAATACTGCCAAACACCTGTCATTTCTTCTGCAATGTAAAGCTGCGCAGTTTGATCATCCACAGCACAAGCCGAGCTCTCAGGTGGTGCAGAAAATTGACGAATTAAATAATTCACCACCTGCTCTGAATTGGCCTGATAGACCATACGCTGCTCAACTGTATTTTGAGCGGTTAAAATAAACGCATAAATATCCTGAGTTTTAGCAGACTGATATAAGCAAACATTATTAATGGACGCTTTCTCTAATTTGATACTGGCTGACAGTTCGAACTCGCTCGCAGCTTGTTTAGCAGACTTACGGAACAAGTTAACCTGGCCTTGCTCTTTCTCTATACTGGCAATTAAATATTGCGCTTTTCCCAGCGGGCGAACATCCAGTCCTTCATAGTTACCACTGTGCTGAGCCATGATTTGACCATCTGAATTCAGTAACATAACGCCATAGTTTTCGCTGTTTGCAACCCAGAATTTATCACCAAAAGGCATTACTTTATGACCATTTAGTTTTTCTTTAGCAAGCAAGACAGTGCTTGAATGGCGAGTTTTATGAGCTGTTGTTTGTGTGTCTGTATTTTGGGTACTACCACAGGCCGACAAGCCTGATACCAATGCCGTAATCAGCATTGAATACTTAAATAAATTCATTAATGACTAACCTTCATTTTACTTTTAACGGGCTAAACCGAGTTGCTGACTCAATAGCCTCTATTTAATAATTCGGGTGTGATAAATCAGTTTGCCTTTTGCGGTCACCATTTGGATCAATATTTGATTTTGAGTCACGGTTAACGCAGTTACGCCAGCCTGAGCTTCGGCAAATTCGGTAAATTCGCGTGTTTTGACATCTCTGACCGCACTGCCGGCACCCGAGATAAAATGCTGTACAGATTTGCCTTTAATTTTATTGTGCTGCAAATCGTGCTCATGTCCGGCAAAATAAGCGTCTACCTTATATTTTTCTAAAATGGGCTCCAGCTTCTGTCTTACTGAATCCGTTTTGCCATAACGCTTACCGCTGCTGTACATAGGGTGATGGCCAACCACTATTTTCCATTTAGCCTGACTGCCTGACAGTTGCGTATTCAACCATTCAAGTTGCGGCTCAATTAGTTGAGAACGAACATTGGCATATTTAGCTTCATGCTGATATTTGGCTTCAAACGGGTTGGTATCTAAAAATACAATCAATAGTTGTTCATCAGATTCCGGTAGCTGAAAGGTTTTTGAGTAGTAACGGGCCGGCATATTCCAGCGTTTACTGACCTGGCTATAATCAATTTGAGCCTGAACATTCCCGCGGTAGTCATGATTACCCAGTACCAGATACCAGGGTTCAAACAAGTGCGGGCCGGTGTAAATTGCTTCAAAAGATGACTTTAAATAAGGGTCACTCACACTGGCGATGCCATCAGGATAAAAGTTATCACCGGCAGAAATAATAAAATCTCCGTCCAGCCAATACATTAAATTATCCATTTGTTCAGCCACGTCTTTTTGCTGAAAATGACCATTGCGTCCCCAGTCACCTACCACTAAAAAGTTAATGGCATCGTCGGTAATTGTCAGGTTTTCAACCGGGCGCTGCTGATACCAGTGTTCATCTTTGTACAGCGCGGCGTGCGCTGTACAAAGTAAAACAAACTGAAGTAGCACTAAGCTTGTTTTAATTAACCTCATTAGAATGATGTCCAGCTAAAGCCTAACTCAAAAGTACGGCCGTAGGTTTCATACTGTGCATTGGTATTTTTGTTATCAAAATAATGATACATAGGCTCATCATTTAAATTAACTGCATTAAAATACACATGAGTTTGTTGGTTGATGTAGTATTTAGCGGTGAAATCAAACTGGGTGTGTGCGTCTTCATATCGCAGCATACCGTCATCAATTTCCTCTAAATTTTTGCTTTTATAAACGCTGGTTAAGCGCAGGCTTAATAAGTCGCTTTCATAACCTAAGGTAAAGTTAGCAGTGGTATCTGACTGATTAGGCAATTGGGTTTCAAACACCTCACCATCGACAATGGTTGTCGCTTCCGAGTCGGTTAAGGTTGCATTAGCAGCCATTAATAACCCAGAGTCAAAGCTTTTTACCCAAGCCAGTTCAATCCCGTCTAAGGTTGCACTTTCACCGTTTACCGGCTGGAATACTTCGTCATATTCTACCCAGTCACCACTGCCCGCTACGTCAGTGATAATCACAAAGTTATCAATTTCTTTGTGGAAATAACCTGCTGATAATACCCCAATATGGCCCGGATAATATTCAATGGATAAATCAAAGTTATCCGAAAAGTAAGGTTTTAACTCTGGGTTGCCAGCTTCCGCTTCACGCTCAGTTTCAAATACGCCATCGTCTTCTTCGGTTTTGCTTTCAATAATCTGAAACGCAGCCACATCTTCAAACTTAGGTCGAGCCAGAGTTTGAGTATAAGCGGCACGTGCAATAATTTTATCCGATACCTGATATTTTACGTTTACGCTGGGTAATACTTTGCTGTAGTCACGCTCGCCTGTCCATGGGGTTGTATCTACATATTCTTCATCGGCTTGCTCATCTTCAATCACTTCA
>JGI12292J12840_1001185_pt1 | contig 10211 bp, 9 predicted proteins | sample TtaePargueraPR_8_FD_12840 | JGI IMG/M metagenome (IMG submission 12840) | reverse complement strand
CGTTCGTGCACGGGCAGGGAGATCTCGCCGAGCGGAGTGAGGCCGCTGACCCGCCCTACGGCGCCGCAGGCATCGCTGCCGGGGCCTTCGAGGCCGATCGTCACCGGCCGCGCCTCTCCGGCTTCGGTGCCGGTCTCGCGTTCGGGAGCGGCCGGGCCGAAGGTTTGTGCTGCCGCGCCGCCCGTTCCGCCGGCCAGCAGCAGGAACAGGGCTGAGAACGCAGGAATCAAGCCACCAGCCCCAGCGGGTTCTCGACGAGATGCTTGAAGACCTTCATCAGCTCTGCGCCGTCGGCCCCGTCGATTGCCCGGTGGTCAAAGCTGCCCGTGGCGCTCATCACCGTGGCGACCGAAAGCGCGTCATCGACGACATAGGGCCGCTTCTCGCCCGCGCCGATCGCCATAATCATCGCCTGCGGCGGGTTGATGATGGCTTCGAATTGCTTGATTCCGAACATGCCCATGTTGGAGAGGCTCGCCGTGCCGCCCTGGTATTCCTCGGGCGCAAGCTTGCCTTCGCGGGCGCGGCCCGCAAGGTCCTTCATCTCCCCGGAAATGGCCGAGACGGACTTGCTGCCGGCGTCCTTGATTACCGGCGTGATCAAACCCCCGGGAATCGAGACGGCCACGGAAATATCTGCGCGGCTGAACTTGAGCAGCTCGTCGCCGGCGAACTGGACATTGCAGACCGGCACAGTTTGCAGCGACTTGGCCAGCGCCTTGATCAGCAGGTCGTTGACCGACAGCTTGACGCCCTGCTCTGCGAGTGCGGCGTTGATTTCGGAGCGCAGCCTGAGCAGCGGATCGAGCCGGCAATCGACGGTCAGGTAGATATGCGGCACTTGCTGCTTGCTCTCGCTCAGGCGACGCGCGATCGTCTTGCGCATGCCGGAGAGCTTTTCGACTTCGTGCGGAATCCCGAAGTCCTGAGCGGAGGCCGGCGCAACGCCGGGTGCCGGCGCTGCCGCAGGGGCCTTGGCCGCGGGCTTTGCGCCTTCGACGTCCGCCTTGACGATCCTGCCGTTGGGGCCGCTGCCCTTCACCGCGGACAAGTCGATGCCCTTCTCTGCCGCGATCCGCTTGGCGAGCGGGCTGGCGACGATGCGATCGCCCGATGGTGCGGGCGTGCTGGCGACCGCGACAGGAGCAGCCGCGGCCGCGGGCGGCGGCGCCTTGGCGTCCATTGCTGCCTCGGCTGGCGGCGTTGCGGGGGCTGCGGCTTCGGCGGGCGCGACCGAAGAAGCGTCCTCACCCTCTTCCGCGAGCGTGGCGATCACTGTGCCGACCAGGACGCCTTCGGTGCCTTCTTCCACCGCGATATGGGCCAGCGTGCCCTCATCGACGGCTTCGAATTCCATCGTTGCCTTGTCGGTTTCGATCTCGGCCATGATGTCGCCGGCAGAAATCCTGTCGCCGACCTTGACCAGCCAGCGGGCGAGCGTGCCTTCTTCCATGGTGGGCGAAAGGGCGGGCATCTTGATGGCAATGGGCATGATCGGGCGGAATCGTCCTGTTGTTGACGCGGGTTAGGCTTCGCAAGCGTCATTGGCCAATTTGGCGCGCGGGAGCAAGGTTCTTGCGCCAAGTTCCGTTTGCGAAGATACCTCGGGCCAGAGGGGACATCATATGCGCGTATATCTGGTCATCGTCGACGAGAGCAAAGAGGCGCGGGTCGCCTTGCGCTTTGCGGCCCGGCGTGCCGACAAGACCGGCGGGACGGTCAATATCCTCGCCCTGGTGCCCAAGCAGGATTTCGTGGCCTTCGGCGGCGTCCAGGCCACGATCGAGCAGGAGGCGCGCGACCGCGCCGAAGTCCTGGCATCGAGCGCGGCGAGCAATCTGTTCAGCGAGAGCGGGCGCATGCCGAGCATCGACGTGCGCCTGGGCGACAGCGAAAAGGTGATCCGCGAATATCTCGGCGAACATCCCGAAGTCGCCGCGCTGGTGCTCGGGGCTGCGCCCGAAGGCGGTCCCGGTCCGCTCGTGCAGCATTTTTCGCATTGTTCGGGCTCGCTGCCCTGCCCGCTGATGGTCGTCCCGGGTGGGCTGAGCGACGAGGAAATCGACCGCCTGAGCTGACACCCGGCGCTATTTCCGGTTGCGTCCCTGGTGCCTTATATTGCCGGGCCGGCCACGCTTGCCGGCCATGTATTTGCCTTTCTTGCGCGGCGGCGGGCGGTCGCCCCGCGGCTCGATCGCTGCGCCCTTCCCGTCCGGAAGTTCGAATTTCAGCGCACCGGTCAGGGGATTCGCCTCGCCGAGGCGCAATTCGAGAATATCGCCGATCGCATAGGCCGCGCCGCTGCTCTCCCCGGTCAATTGCTTGCTCGCTTCGTCGAAGCGGAAATATTCGCCACCCAGGGTGGAGACGGGAACGAGCCCGTCACCGCCGAGGCCGACAATGGTGGCGAAGAAGCCGAAGCTCTGGACGCCGGTAATCCGGGTCTTGAAGACTTCACCGACCCGCCCCGAGAGCCAGGCAGCGACATAGCGGTCGATCGTTTCGCGTTCGGCCTCCATCGCCCGTCGCTCGGTCCCGCTGATGGCGTCGCTGATCTTGCCGAGATCGTCGCGGTCCTGCTGCGACAGCCCCGAGGTGGCCGGCAAGTCGAGTTTCGGCCTCGGCTGCTCGAGATGAAAGGTGTCCACCAGCGAACGGTGGACCAGCAAATCCGAATAGCGGCGGATCGGCGAGGTGAAATGGGCGTAGGACCCGAGCGAAAGCCCGAAATGCCCGGCGTTCTTCGGCCCGTAATAGGCCTGGGTCTGGCTGCGCAGGACTGCTTCCATGACCAGCGCCTTCTCCGCCTCGTCGGTGACGTCCTTGAGCATGCGGTTGAACAGGCCGGGTGTGATCACCTGTCCCAGCGCCAGCTTGCGATTCATCGTGTCGAGATAATCGCGCAAAGCGAGAAGCTTCTCCCGGCTCGGCGGTTCGTGAACCCGGTAGACTACCGGCGATGCCTTGCTCTCGAGCGCCTTGGCTGCCGCGACATTGGCGGCGATCATGAAGTCCTCGATCACCTGGTGCGCGTCGAGATGTTCGCGCAGGGCGATTTCGGCAATCTTGCCTTTCTCGTCGAGCATGACCCGGCGTTCGGGCAATTCCAGTGCGAGCGGATCGCGAGCATCGCGCGCGGCCTTGAGGAGTTTCCAGGCAGCCCACAGATTCTGCAGGTTTTCCGGCGCTTCACCCGTGTCGATGAGGTCCTGCGCCTGCTCGTAAGGCCAGAAATCAGCGATACGCACGATCGCGCGTGCGAAGCGCCATTCCTTGACCTTGCCCTGCCCGTCGATGGTCATGTGGCAGACCATCGAGGCCCGGTCCTGCCCCGCCTTCAGCGAGCAGACGTCGGCGCTGAGTACCTCGGGCAGCATGGGCACGACCCGGTCGGGGAAATAGACCGAATTGCCGCGCTTGCGTGCTTCGCGGTCGAGCTTTCCGCCGGGGCGGACGTAGAAGCTGACGTCTGCGATGGCGACGATGGCACGGAATCCTCCCTCCCCGTCCGGCTCGGCCCAGATCGCGTCGTCATGGTCGCGCGCATCGGCCGGATCGATGGCGACGATCGGCAGGTGACGCAGGTCCTCGCGCTGCTCCTCGCTCAGCGGGAGTTTCGCGGCGAGTTCGGCTTCGGCCAGCACTTCGTCGGAGAAATGGTCGGGAATGCCGTGCTTGTGGATGGCGATCAGGCTGAAGGCCTTGGGAGCGAGCGGATCGCCCAGGACTTCGGTGACCCTGACTCCGGCGCGCGGCCCGCGGCCCGCTGGTTCGGCGAGGACGAGCTGGCCCTTTTCGGCTCCGCCAATGTCCGAGATCGGCGAGGAATTGCGGATTCGCTTGTCGACCGGGGCGAGCCAGGGCTTGCCGCTGCCGTCGAATTGCCGTCGAATTCGACCACGCCCAGCACGGACTCGAGCCGGTTGGGCAGTTTCTTCATCGGATGACCGATCCAGCCGGTCCGGGTTTCCTCGGTCCGGGCCAGCACCTGGTCCCCCCTTCGCAAGGCGGCCTGGCGCGCGCCCTTCTTCTTTTCGACCAGCCGGATGCGCGGCGGCGGGCTGGCATCGTCGGGTTGCCAATTGTCCGGAATGGCCACCGGTTCGCCGTCCTCGATGTCGACCACCCGCAGCACGGTGACCCTGGGTACGCCGCCCATGCGGTGATAGGCGGTCTTCCGGCCGTCGATCAGCCCCTCTTCCGCCATGTCCTTGAGCAGGGCCTTGAGCGCGATCTTCTCCTGCCCCTTGAGCCCGAAGGCCTTGGCTATCTCGCGCTTGCCGGCGATTGTCTCGGAAGTCTGGATGAATTCGAGGACCTGCTCGCGCGTGGGCAGGCCAGGTTGGAATTTGGTGGGGCGTTTGGCCATCCATGCCCTCTACCCGTTCGTCCTGAGCTTGTCGAAGGGCCGCTTTGCCTTTTGCGCCGTTACCGCGAAGGAGTGCCCTTCGACTGGCACCCACCGCCAGATCGAGGGGCTAGTTTGAAGGCTCTTCAACCGGCATAAACGCCCCGCCCGGCACGGCGCTGGCGATCGGGCTTTCCACGCCGTCTGCCGAGACCGAACTGACGCCGAATAACCAGTCGTCGCCGCGCACACTCAGAATCGTTGCGGTTGCCTCGTTCGCGGCCAGCATTTGATCGGCATCGCCCCAATCCGGCTGATCCGTCCGCCGCTTGTAGACAAGGTAGGAAGCCGCGCCGGCAACCGGTTCCCACGTCAGTTCAGTGTCCGTCCGCACTGCGGATTCTGCCAAGGGTGCCGGCGGCATCGGCACTCGTACCAGCCGGTCCAGCGCGCGTACGTTCAGCCGCGTCACCTTGGCAAGATAGGGAAAGTCCATCTCGTCGACAGTGTCGCCAAAGGTCACCCCATCCTCGGTCCGCAGGTCCTGATGCTGATGCTCATAATCCTCCACGGCGACCGAGAAGCGCACCGCCGGAAAGCCCGCCTGGAGGAAGGGCAGCTGGTCCCCGCCCCGTCCCATGCGGTCAGTCCGCCAGATCTGGCGGACATCGAGGCCTGCGGGATCCTCCTCCGCAAGCCGGTCGAGCCAGCGCGAGAGATTGCGGCCGGGACTGTCGTTCTCGCCGCCGTTGCGGGCTTGGGCAGCGCGCAGCACCTCGGTCGAATCCGCGCGCAGACCTTCGGAAAAGACCCGCACATGCGCGTCGTCGCAATAGCCGTCCGAGCCGCAGCTGCCGCCGACGATGTCGTTGTTGAGCACGGCCTTGACCGTCCAGCCCTGCTCTCTTGCGTAATCGGCCATCAACTGCCCGCCGTAGAGTCCCTGCTCCTCGCCCGAGAGCAGGGCATAGACGATGGTGGTCGGATAGCGCTGCTGCGAAAGCACGCGCGCAGCCTCCAGCACCAGCGCCGTCCCCGAGCCGTCGTCATTGGCGCCTGGCGCGTCGCTCGTCGCGTCGAGCGGGTCGGTTACCCGGCTGTCGATATGGCCCTGGACGATCACGACCTCGTCCGGTCGCTCGCTCCCGCGCTGGATCGCGACGACATTGACCAGCCGCACCGGCTCCGGAATGCGGGTTCCCTGTACCATGCGTTCGGGCAGGACGATTTCGAGGCAACCGCCGCAGGCCTCGGAGGTCTTGCGGAATTCCGCCTCGCCCCAGCGCCGGGCCGCGCCGATGCCGCGGCTCGGGTGGTCCTGTTCCGAAAGCGTGTGGCGCGTACCGAAACCGACCAGCACTTCCACGTCGGCCTTGAGGCGGGCCTGGGAAACCTCGCCAGCGGGCTCGCCTTGCACTGCGCCGGGGACAGCGATCACGGCCAGCAGGAATCCAAGTTTTCGCATGGCCGGATTGTCCTCCCGATGCGCCGGCTTGGCAAGCATCAGAAGCGGACCGGTTCGGCCCCGTACCGGTTCGGCCCGTCCTGAGACTTGAGGATGCCGAAGCCGATGACGACCAGATATCCGGTCCAGCCAATCATGCCGAAGACCCCGATTTCGTTCTGGAGCACGGCCGCCTGATGGCTGTCGACCGATGCCATCGCGCCTTCCATCACGGTCATGATGTGGTCGAAATTTGCAAGGTTCCAGCCTGCAGATGCGAGCTGCGTAGCGACCGGTATGGCCGCGATCCAGCCGGAGAATCCCGTGTCGTGAAGCCGGCGGACGAAAGCGGCAAGGAACAGCCCGATCATGACGATTTCGAGCGTGACGGAGACCCACATCTGTATCCTGAGCTGGTCGGCCACGTCCGAGAACATGGACGCCATCATGTCGGCCTGATCCGCTCCGCTCTGCGCCGCGTCGAATGCCTGGCCGAACATGCTCAGATACATGGGTATGCTTGCGGCCAGGCTGACGCCTACATGCAGCAAGACCAGGAACAGGACGTGGAACCAGAAGGTCTGGCGGGAGTCTCGGCCCGAAGGGTCGGTCAGATGGGTGAGGTGGTAGCGTATTGCTTCGAACATGCCCTTGCCCTCGCCGTCATCCTGTCAATAGGCTCTGGCGACCAGTATCCGCTCGACCGCCGGTTCACCGGTGAAGATGCAGCGCCCCGTTCCCGGCTCGCCCCCCTTGGGAACATTGCGGATGGTCAGTTTGAGCGCCTTCAGCTGTTCGACGACGGCATCCAGGGCCGTGCCGGTCGGCTTGCTCCATTCGACTTCGGCCCAGCCCGGGTAACGCTTGTCCTCGCTGAAGAACTCGGCCAGCTGGCCAACGCTGGCGATGCCACGGGTTATATTGGCATCCCGCCGCTCCCGCGCCTCATCGAACAGCGCTTGCTGGATCGTGGCCAGCAATGCCGGCGCCTGCAGTGCGAAATCGTCCCGCAGGAGGAATTGGAACGCCGGCTTGCCATTCTCGGCATTCCACAGCTGGTCACGGCGCAGCACGGCGACCTTGCCTTCGGCCATGTCTCGCGGCCCGACCTCGACGATGATCGGTGCGCCCTTGCGGACCCAGTCCCAACGCTTGGCCGCGGCCTTGCCCGGGCTCTTGTCGAGCAGGACGCGGACCTGTTCGCCGAGGGCGGTCTGGCCGGCGAGGCTTTCGCGCAGCGCGTCGCAATAGGCGAGCAGTTCCGCGTCTTCGGGCTTCTCGCGCAGCATCGGGAGGATCACGATCTGGTGCGGAGCGATGGCTGGCGGTACGCGCAGCCCGTCGTCGTCGCCATGGGTCATGATCACGCCCCCGATCAGCCGAGTGGAAACCCCCCAGCTGGTAGTATGGCAAAATTGCTGGCCGCCTTCGCGGTCCTGGTACTGGATGCCGGCCGCATGGGCGAAATTGGTGCCGAGGTAATGGCTGGTGCCGGCCTGCAGCGCCTTGCCGTCCTGCATCATCGCTTCGATCGACCAGGTTTCGACCGCGCCGGGGAATCGTTCGTTCTCGGGCTTTTCGCCGGCGATCACCGGCAGGGCCAGATCCTCCTCGGCGCAGGCGCGGTACATTTCGAGAGCGCGGTGGGTTTCCGTACGCGCATCCGCGGCATTCTCGTGTGCCGTATGCCCTTCCTGCCAGAGGAATTCGCTGGTCCGCAGGAACATGCGGGTGCGCATTTCCCAGCGGACCACATTGGCCCATTGGTTGGTCAGCAGCGGCAGGTCGCGCCAGCTCTGCACCCAGCGCGCCATGGCATCGCCGATGATCGTCTCCGACGTCGGGCGGACCACCAGCGGCTCTTCGAGCTTCGCTTCGGGATCGGGCATCAGACCACCCTTGCCGTCGGCGATCAGGCGGTGATGCGTGACGACTGCCATCTCCTTCGCGAAGCCTTCGACATGCGCTGCTTCGCGCTCGAAATTGGCGAGCGGGATGAAGATCGGGAAATAGCAGTTCTGGACTCCCGCCGCCTTGATCCGGTCGTCCATCAGGCGCTGGATGCGCTCCCAGATGCCATAGCCCCAGGGCTTGATCACCATGCAGCCACGCACCCCCGATTCCTCGGCGAGTTCTGCGGAAGACACAACTTCCTGATACCACTGGGCGAAATCGTCGGTGCGTTTGACCGACAGGGCATGGCGAATGGCAGACACTGGACTGTTCTCGAATCGTTGGGCGGTTGCGGTGGCCTGCGATGGCCCTCGCAGGCCTATTTGCCAAGAGCGTCGAGTTTTTCCTGCATCTTGGCCATCTGCTCACGCAGCGCGGCCAGTTCGCTGGCGCTCTCACCGGCTGCGGGCTGGGCCGGCGCGGTGCTGTCGGGCATGAAGGCCTCGGTCGCGGCCTTGAACATGGCCATATTGGTTTCGGCGATCTTGGTGAAGGTATCCCCGCCCATGGAGGCCTTGAAGGCGTCCTGCAACTTCATCTGGTTGGCGCGGAAATTCTCCATCGATGCTTCGAGGTAATGCGGCATCAGCGCCTGCATGGAATCCCCGTACATGGCGATGAGCTGGCGCAGGAAGCTGACCGGCAGGAGCTGTTCGCCCTGGGCTTCCTCTTCCATGATGATCTGGGTCAGGATCGAATGAGTGATGTCGTTGCCCGACTTGGCGTCAAGCACCTGGAACTCGATCCCCTCGCGGGTCATTTTCGCAAGGTCGTCAAGCGTGATGTAGCTCGACAGGCGCGTGTTGTAGAGCCGTCGGTTCGCGTATTTCTTGATAATGACGGGACCGTTGTCCGCATCGTTCTGTTTGGCCATGGGCAACCCTCCTCTTATGTCTGTTGCTGCACTTTAGCATTTGCAGCAAGTGCGGTGCAACATAATTGGCGGGCCGTCTTCAGGCGATTAGACGGCGTCCCAAAACGGTCAACAATTCATATTGCGAGAGGCCGGAAATCGCGGCTGCATCCGGCAGAAACCACGGGATGTCGAGCCAGTCGCCCTCGCGCAATTCGGGCACTTCGCCGGCGTCGACGACGACCATGTCCATGGAGACCCGGCCCAGGATCGGCAAGCGCTTGTTATTGCGGTGCAATACGCCCTTGCCGGACCAACAGCGCAAGTAGCCGTCGGCATAGCCGATTGCCGCGACAGCTGCTCGCATCTCATGCTGCGCAACAAAGGTGGCGTTATAGCCGACCCTGTCCCCCGCTTTGAGGTCGCGGATCTGCATGACGGCGGTCCGGGGCCTGGCGACCTGCCGGATCGGGCCGGAGAGCTCGCGGCGCGGTACTCCGCCATAGAGCGCCAGGCCGGGTCTGGTCAGGTCGAAGCAGTAATCCGCGCCCAAGGCGATTCCTGCGCTGTTGGCCAGACTACAGCGCCGCGCCCGGACCGCCTGGAATGCAGAGCGGGCACGACCGAGCTGGATGGCGTTGTCGGGCACATCCTCGTCTGCGCAGGCGAGATGGGACATTACCGTGTCGATCTGCAATGCGGCGAGCGAGGGGTCGCCGAGGGTATCCGGCGACAGGCCGAGCCGGTTCATGCCGGTATCGATCATCAGGTCGCAGCGCCCGCCGCCCGCCGCGATCCACCGGCTCACCTGCGGCAGCGAATTGAGGACCGGCCGGACGCCCGTTGCACGGGCATAGGCGGCTTCTTCCGCGGTCACGGGACCATGCAGCACGGAGACCTGTCCGGGCTCGACATGCGCGAGCAAGGCCGGGACCTCGCTCCAGTGGGCGACGTAGAACTGGCTGCAGCCCGCCTCGCGCAGCACTGGCGCCACCCGGTCGATGCCAAGGCCATAGCCATTGGCCTTGACCGCCGCTCCGGCGCTTGCCCTGCCCGACAGGCGGTCGAGCGCGCGCCAGTTCGCGGCAAGGGCCTCGCTATCGAAGTCCAGCCGCAATGCGGGAGCGGGCACTTCAGTCATGGTGGTCGGCGAAATCGCGCGGCGGGCCCGATGGAAGGCCCCAGAGCCCGACGGCCAGCGCCACGGCGACAATCACCCAAGTGTACCACAGGCCGGCATAGGCATCTCCGGTCTTGGCGACGATGTAGCCTGCGATCATCGGCAGGAAGCCGCCGAAATAGCCGGCCCCTATGTGGTAGGGGATCGACATGGAGCTGTACCGGATCCTGGGCGGGAACATCTCGGCCAGCAGCGCCGCGACCGAGCCGTAAGTGAGCGCCGAGAGCACGCCGAAGAACAGCAGCACGCCGACAATCCCGAGCATGTTGGCAGGCGCCGGATACTGGACCGAAAAGTCGTAGCCCGCGTCGCTCAGTGCAGCTTCGAGCTGGCTGCGGCGCGCGGCACTATCGTCCCATCGGTATGTCTCGAGCGCGAGCGGCATTGCGCCCGCCGAGAGGGTCAGCCGCTCGGACTGTTCGAGGCTGTAGGG
>JGI12292J12840_1001109_pt1 | contig 11026 bp, 9 predicted proteins | sample TtaePargueraPR_8_FD_12840 | JGI IMG/M metagenome (IMG submission 12840) | reverse complement strand
CCGGCATTGGCTATTTTGAAGTCAACCAACGGTCCGGCTGGCGCTGGAACACGTCAAAGGCCTTTATCCGGCCGATCAAATCGCGCCAGAACCTGACAGTCTGGACCGAGGCACAGGTCGAAAAACTGACCTTTGCGACCAATGCCGACGGCCAAACGGTGTGCAGCGGGGCAATCGTCAACAAGGCGGGAACGTCAATTGGCGTTACCGCCAACAAGGAAGTCATCCTGTCTGCCGGTGCTGTGAACACGCCGCAAATCCTGCAACTGTCTGGCATTGGTCCGGCAGCACTCCTTAAGCAGCATGGCATTGACGTCGTGCTTGATGCGCCCGGCGTCGGACAGAACCTGCAAGATCATTTGCAAATTCGCGCGATCTATAAGGTGTATGGGGCGCGCACGCTCAACACCCTTGCCAACAGCCTGATCGGAAAGGCGCAAATTGGCCTGCAATATTTACTCAACCGTTCCGGCCCGATGAGCATGGCCCCCAGCCAATTGGGCGCCTTTACGCGGTCCGATCCATCGCGGCAATATTCAAATCTTGAATATCACGTTCAGCCGCTTAGCCTTGAGGCCTTTGGCGGGGATCTTCATGATTTCCCCGCGATCACAGTTTCGGTCTGCAACCTGAACCCGACCAGCCGTGGCAGCATTCAGATCAAGTCTGCTGATTTTCGCGACGCGCCGCAAATTGCGCCCAATTACCTTGATACCGACGAAGACCGCAAAGTCGCCGCCGACAGCCTGCGACAGGTCCGTGACATCATGGCGCAACCGGCCATGGCAAAATACCAGCCCGACGAATTCAAACCGGGCGTTCAATATCAAAGCGATGAGGAGCTCGCCAAGTTGGCCGGCGATATCGCCACGACCATTTTCCACCCGGTCGGAACCGTCAAGATGGGCAGCAAGGATGACACATCAGCCGTGCTTGACCCGCATCTGCGCCTTAAAGGTGTTGCGGGACTTCGCGTTGTCGATGCGTCCGTGATGCCCGAAATCACCAGCGGCAACACCAATTCGCCGACCCTGATGATTGCTGAAAAGGCCGCTGGATGGATCCTGTCTGACCAATAAGTGCGATCTGCGCGCGGCCTTTCCAAACAACTGAAAACCAGACTTTTGTTTTCATGAAATAAATTCAGATATTGATACCGAAATTCCTGTCGCGCTTTTGTCGTGTTTGGTGCAACATGGCTGAAGATCATAACTTTTAAAAATTCTTCATATGCCCGTATTGCTCCTGCTTTTTAGCACCACACTCGTCTGGGCCCTGATGTTGGTCAGCAACCGCATTGCGCTGACCAGCTTTGCGGTTGATGCCTATGCCATGACCTGCTGGCAGCTTGTCTTTGGCGGGATGGCGCTTGTCCTGATTGCACCGGGGCGCCGCATTCCGTGGCGGCAATTCGCCCTTCCGATCAACTGGGCCTATGGGTTCCTGCGTGTGTTGACCGGGGTCAGTTGGACGGCATCCCTTTTATATATCAGCGCACCTGAAAGCGGCATTTTGTCGCAAACCGGCATGCCGATGGCGGCCCTTGCCGCGACCTTCATCCTTGGGCGCGCACCGGGGCGTTCGGAATGGCTTGGCCACGCAATCCTGATATCCGGTGCCCTGTGGCTGGCCTGGCATTTGCCCGGCGGGTTTGCCAACCCGGCTGTGCTTTTGATGCTGGCATCCGAAGTCACGGCAATTTCGTCCTCGGTTCTGGCGGAACTTCATCCTGATAATCAGGTCAAGGACACCTGGGCGCATCTGCGCTTTACCGGGGTGTTGTTGTTGATTACGGCCTCGGTCTTTTTGATTGCCCCGCCGGTGGTCGAATTCATAAGTCCGGTTGCGATCCCCTATATCTCGACCGATGGCCTGTTTGGCACCGAAACCCTGATTGCCGGACTTTTGATCGGCATTCTGTTCCGCGGGCCGGCAATGGTTTTAACCCTTCGATCCATCAAGATTGCCGGGGTCGAGAAATACATCCTGTCGACAAGCATCCTGCCCTTTGTCCTTTTGGGCCTTGAGATGCTGGCCGCCAAATTCGACCTCACACCGACGCCAACCCATGACAGTGTGTTCTGGATCTCTTCCCTTTTGGTGATGATCGGGATTATCCAGATAACAGCTTCAAAACACCGCCACGCCGCAAAGACCAAACGGCTTGCTGCGACGGCAAATACGCCTGCAACCCAAAGCACGACCTGAGCAAAGAAGACAAGACCACGATCTCCCTGCAGGATGCATCTCTCCCCTCCATCGGAGAGAACATATGACCTTCCCCGGTCGCTATGTCCCCCGGCATCTTGCGCCTTTCGGTGTCCCCCCGAAAGGCTGACGCCCGGGCCTCCCACCCGGGCGTTTTCTTTGTGCCCGCACGGATCACCAAGGCACATTTGCGAATTCTCATTATTGAAATTTAATTTAAACCATTGAAATAAAACGTTATTTAATTAATAAGTTGATGTATGTCACGGTTTTACAACCCCGTTTTTGGTCTAGTACCCGAACCACCAAAAATGGGAGAGAGAAATGACATCCCGACGCCTGTTTTCCAAAGCCCTTCTGTCCACTGTTGCGGCATGTGCCCTTGGCGGTGCGGCAATCGCGGCAGAACCAGCAGAACTTCGTGAGAGCGCGCTGGACTATTTTGAAGTCATTCCATCGATGGTTCCCGCCATCGAAGGCAATGCCGTCACCCGTGAAAAGGTCGAACTGGGCAAGATGCTGTTCTTTGAACCGCGTCTGTCGGCCAGTGCGATCATTTCGTGCAACACCTGCCACAACCTTGGCATGGGCGGGGACGACAATCTGGAAACCTCCATCGGGCATGGCTGGCAGAAAGGCCCGCGTAACGCCCCGACGGTTCTGAACGCGGTCTTTAACGAAGCCCAGTTCTGGGATGGCCGCGCCGAGGATCTTAAGGCACAGGCCAAAGGCCCGGTTCAGGCCGGCGTTGAAATGGCCAGCACGCCGGAACGTGTTGTCACCGTGTTGAAATCCATCCCGGAATATGTCCACCATTTCAAAACGGCATTCCCCGGCGAAGATGATCCGGTGACCTTTGACAATATGGCAAAGGCGATCGAGGCATTCGAGGCAACCCTGATCACCCCCGCCTCCCGGTTTGACCAGTTCCTTGAAGGCAACGACACCATCATGACTGAAACCGAGATGACCGGTCTTGAACTGTTCATCGATACCGGCTGCGCATCCTGCCACAACGGGGTGAATGTCGGTGGCACCGGTTATTACCCATTCGGTGTTGTTGAAAAGCCGGGCTCCGAAGTCCTGCCACCTGATGACAAGGGCCGCTTTGCAGTTACCCAGACCGCAAGTGACGACTATGTGTTCCGGGCCGGGCCGCTGCGTAATATCGCGCTGACCGCGCCATATTTCCATTCCGGCAAGGTCTGGGATCTGGAACAGGCGGTTGCGATCATGAGCAGTTCACAACTGGGTGCCGAGCTGTCTGAGGATGAAGTCAAGGCAATCACCGCCTTCCTTCAGACCCTGACAGGTCAGGAACCGCAGGTCACCTACCCGATCCTGCCAGTCAGCAGCACGGACACGCCAAAACCGGCCGCGATGATTGCCAACTGATCACAACGAATTCAATCTTGCGAAACCCCGCCATTTTTTGGCGGGGTTTTCTTGTGGCAAACGCAATAAAGAAAACCGGCCCCTGCAGTGCAAGGGCCGGTAAGGTCGCACGCAAGCATATGCTTGCCGGGGTCGGGGAGAACTGTGTGCGACCTTATTTCTTTGTCCTTGGCTCGCAACTTGGTTGATAACCTTTAATGCGCGCCACCGCCGCCGGCCGCCGCGCGTGGCGGCTTGGCGAATGGTAGTAACATGAAGGCCAAAACAAACGCCGCCGCCATCGCCAGATAGACGTCATTAAATGAAATGATCGACGCTTCACGGTTGACGATATTAACGATGAATTTCATTGCTGCGGCATGCGGATCGGCAAGACCCATTTCGTTAAACCGGGCCGTGATGGTTGCAAGGTAGTTTTTGAACGCCGTGCTTGCCGGGTTGATGTGGTCGGACAAGATCGAGAAATGATAATCGATCCGCTTATCAAGCAGCGTATTGATCGCCGCCATGCCAATCGCCCCGCCAAGGTTACGCATGAGGTTATAAAGCCCGCTGGCGTTTTTGATCTTTTCGGGTGGCAAGGTGCCAAGTGCCAGGTTGGTCACTGGCAACATGCAAAACATCAATGCCGCTCCGCGCACGACCTGCGGCCAGATCAGTTCGTTAAACGAAACCTCGCTGGTGTTAAACCCATGCATGGCAAGGCCCGCTGCAAACAGTGCAAGCCCGAAGCCCAACACCACACGCGGCGGGTATTTAGCGGTCATTTTCCCAGCAATCGGTGCCGACAGGAATTGAGAAATGCCGGTCACCGCCATAACAACACCAATTTCAAGGCTGTCATAACCGCGCACCCGGCCCAGCATCAGCGGCATCAGATAGACACTGCCATAAAGCCCGACACCGAGTGTAAAGCTGAACACGCAGCCCATGGTGAAGTTGCGATCGGCAAAGGATTTCAGATCCACAATCGGCTTGTCATAGGTAAACATCCGACAGAAGAAATATATCCCGGCAACGGCGCATGTGATGGTGCCATAAATGATCGCGGTTTCATCAAACCAGTCATCCTTTGGGCCTTCATCCAGCACATACTCCAGACTGCCCAGAAACACTGCCATCGATAAAAGACCTCGAAGGTCAAAACCCTTAAGCAGGTTCATATCCCCACGATCCACGCGCAGGGTCACGGCAACCACAGCCGCGATCATCAGGCCAGGGATGACATTGATCAAAAACAGCCAGTGCCATGACAAAGACTGGGTCAAAAACCCGCCAAGGGTCGGACCGATGGTCGGTGCCATGGTCGCAATCAACCCGATCATCACCGAGGCCGTGTTACGTTTTTCCGGTGGGAAAATAATATAGGTCGTGGCGAATACGGTCGGGATCATCGCCCCGCCCAGAAAACCCTGAAGCGCGCGGAACCAGATCATGCTTTCGATCGACCAGGCAAAGGCCGATGCCACCGACATGACAGTAAAGCCAAGGGCGGAAATGACGAACAGCCAGCGCGTTGACATCAGGCGCGACAGAAACCCCGACAGCGGGATCATCACCACTTCGGCAATCAGGTAACTGGTCTGTACCCAGCCAATTTCATCCGGGCTTGCCGACAATCCGGCCTGAATGTTTTCAAGCGAACTGGCCACGATCTGAATATCGAGGATCGCCAGAAACATACCCACCACCATGGCCACCCAGCCTACAAACTGGGCTGTTTCCATCGGGCGACTTTCCGGATGAACCGATGCTTTGGGCGCGGTTGCCATCAATTAAGCTCCGACAGTTCCGCAATCGGGACGATACCCTGGGCAAGGCCAACACCGGCGGTTTCTTCTTCGCCATTGGCATTGCGGGTATCAACATTGACAACCACCGACAGGCCCGGACGCAATGCCTTGGCCCATTTGCTGTCATCAAGCTCAATCCGGACCGGGACGCGCTGGGTGATCTTGGTGAAGTTTCCGGTGGCATTTTCCGGCGGCAGCAGGCTGAACTGCGCGCCTGTCGCCGGGGCAAAACTCGCGACATGGCCAATAATTTCGGCATTCGGGAAGGCATCCACCTCGACCGAGACTTTCTGTCCCGGGGCCATGTGACTGATCTGGGTTTCCTTGAAGTTTGCCACGATATAGGTGCCCGGCAACGGCACCAGCACCAAAAGCTGTTCACCCGGCTGGACCAGTGCGCCGGTCTGAACCGACCGGTTGCCGACAACACCATCAAACGGCGCATAAATCCTGGTATCATCCAATGCCTGTTGCGCCTGATCACGCGCGGCCTCGGCCTGACTTACGGCCCGCTCCGCCTCAACTTTCTGAGCGCGCAAAACACCCAGTCGTCCCTTTTCCACCGCCAATGTCGCATTGGCCGCGGCGACCTCCGCCTGCGCTGTTTGGCGATCGGCCTTGGCGTAGTCGAATTTCTGACGGCTGGCCGCACCCTTTTTGACCAGATCTTCATACCGTTTGTAATCGTCACTGGTGCGTTCNAGTTGGACCCGCGCGATATCNACATTGGCGCTGGCCTGCTTGATCGCAGCATCCTGAAGGGCAATTTGTTCTTCCATGGTGCCAACAGNNGANCGGCGCGCCTCAAGGGCTGCGTTGGCCTTTNCCAGTTCAAGNCGGAAATCCTCATCCTTGATNCTCAGCAAAAGGTCNCCTTTATGCACCGGCTGNTTTTCCNCAACCCGCAATTCGCCGACATAGCCTGATACCTTGGGGGATATGGCAACTTCATCNGCCTGNAGATAGGCGTTGTCGGTACTCTCATGGTACTGACCTTCGGTCACCCAATAGTACCCGTAATATCCACCGCCACCGATAATCGCCGCTGCGACCAGGGGCAGGATGATCTTTTTCACACTCATCGCCTGATATTTCCTTTTGGTATTGATCAGTACCACTTGTGTATTTATGGTACTATCCAGTACCAAACGTCAAGCCCGGAATCGGAATCCCCTGTGTCAGACACCAAGAAGATTGATCCAAGAACCCTGAAACGCCGTGAGGCCATCATTGCCGCGGCACGGGAATTGTTTTGCGAACATGGACTTGCCGGTACGACACTGGAAATGATCACAGCCGAGGCTGGCGGATCACGCCGCACGATCTATGAACTGTTTGGCAACAAGGATGGGGTGTTCGAAGCCGTCATTCGCGACTGCACGGGTCGAGTCACCTCTGTCATGAGCGATCTTGAAATGTCGGACATGCCGCTTCGCGCCGCCCTGATACATTACGGCGAAACGCTGATGACGCTTCTGACCATGCCCGACACCATTCGTTATATGCGACTGTTTCTGGCCGAGGTGCCGCGCTTCCCGAAACTGGGCAAGGTCTTTTATGAAAGCGGACTGATGACGGGGCGTCGATACATTGCGTCTTATTTCGAACGTCAAATGTCTGATGACAACTTCCCAAAGGGCAATCCGTGGCAAGCCGCCATATTCTTTTCCAGCCTGATCAAGGCGGACTACGATATCCGCCAAATGTCCTATATCGATTGGGAACCACAGGAAAAAGACCTGCGCAGCCATGTGATTGCAGCGGTCGATATGTTTCTGCGTGGCTATGGCATCGAACCAGGCAATAGCCACGCAGATATTTCGCCAGTCACACCCGAAGTTGGTTGAGCCAAGACCTGCAAATAATGTCGGCCTTTTTCTCTAGTGACTCTCCAAACATTTCCGCATCGGCACGAAGCCGGGGAATATTTATACCTGCGTCCGACAATTCAGCTGTATGACCAATCAGCCATTGCTCAAAACCAATTGATGTCGCCTCTGGATGGAACTGGAACGCGATAATGTTCTCATTCAGGGAAAAGGCCTGGTTTTCATAAAGCTGACTACTTGCCAGAAGTTGTGCACCTATCGGCAAATCAAAAGTATCACCGTGCCAGTGCAAAGTTGTCGGGTTTTCCTGAAAGACCGCCAAACATGATTTCTGCCCGGCTTCGGTGAGTGTAATCGGAGAAAAACCGATTTCTTTCGCTGACCCGGGATACACACGGCTTCCGGCTGCCCGCGCAATCAGTTGTGCGCCAAGACAGATTCCCATCGTCGGTCGGTCCCGATCCAGTCGGCTGGCAAGGAAACGAATATAATCCGTCAGAAAGGGGTAGTTGTGTTCATCATGTGCGCCGATGGGGCCCCCAAGAACGATCAATAGATCGGGGTCCAGTGTTTCCAGTCGTTCCCGGTCATCCATGCCGACATCGTGATAGATAATGTCATATCCCGCTGCCCTTATGGCCGGGGCAAAAGCACCAAGGTTCTCAAACCCGACATGACGAATGGCGATTGCTGTTTTCCCCATCGGCGGCTCCCTTAGTTTATCGTGCCGGGCATTTTCAAGCCACCAGCAGCTTCAAAGACATCGGTCACACACAAAAGAGGATCATGAACGCTGGCATTCACCTGCAAGGCCGCCGTGACCGCATCGAAATTGATCCCTTTAAGATCAGCTTGCGCATCAAATGGGACAGTCACAACCAAACTGTCCTGGGTAAAGCGCGGATGCCAACCGGGACTGTCGATCAGAATAGGAAGACCCGGCCAGGTTTTGGGCAGACTGGGTGTTGCACCCTCAGGAATATCGCGAACCTTCAACCCGCCCTGTCCACAGGAATCATCCGGGACAAGAACCACCCAGTGTGAATGCCAGCGACGACCATCATTTTCCGGATCACCATCACCGTCTTCATCAAAAAGAGGCGTGTCATCAAAGTCAGGATGGGACGTTACCGCAAACGAGAGAATACCGGCACCTGCATCAAAACCGATAACAGAGGTGTCAATCGTGGTTGGCCACACATATGACCAAACCGGGGCACCTGCCAACTGTCCGTGGGAATCTGGTGTTTCGGTTCCCGGACGCCCCTCAAAATGCATGATGAATTCAAGGGTTGTATCTTTGCGAACGATATCGGCATGATGAATATCAAACGCAGGACGATCTGCAGTCAGGGGAGCTTCAAGCCGGTGTGCATATGCTGAGCTGTCAATCACGCCTGCGATCAGGGTGGCCCCGACCAGGGAGAGAATACGTACGTTCATTTTGCGATCCTTGCACTAATAGTATCGAGTCGCTATTATCTATACCCGCAGATCGCAAAAAGGTCAATTATTTAGTATCGAGTCGCTATTAAAATGAACACAGACGCACATAAGGCAGCAGATCTGATTGAACGGATCGCACGGCTGATGCAGGCCGAAGAACAAAAAGGCCCGCTAAACCCGGCACAATGGGAAGCATTACGCTATCTTGCCAAAGCCAACCGTTTTTCAAGAACGCCAGCCGCGCTTGCAGAATATCTTGGCTCAACGCGCGGGACAGTTTCCCAAACGTTGATTGCACTGGAGAAAAAGGACTGCATTAAGCGAACGCCCAATGCACACGACAAGCGATCAGTGGACATTGCCCTTACCCCACTGGGACAACAGCATCTGACAAATGACCCTCGGCAAAAACTTGCTTCCTGCATCGAAGCAACCCGGAATGGTTTGCCCCTTGAAGACGCCCTTTCACAAGTTCTGAATGAGGCAATCCATCGTAACAATGCGAAAAGCTTTGGAATTTGTAAAAGCTGCCGCTTTTTCCAGCGGACGGATAAGCCGGAAAACAGCACTGGGTCACACCGTTGCGGGCTTTTAAATGTGCCCCTGTCAGACAAGGACTCTGAAGAAATTTGTGTTGAGCACGAAACGTAACCCCGCGCTAAATCGCGCAGGGCGTTCCAGTGGTCGTGCAAAGAACAAATTACTGCGCAATTGCAGGCGTATCGCGAACAGCGCCGGACCAGAAAACGTCAAGAACNGACCGATCTGCNAGCATGGCACCGCTTACAAACATCTGACACTCTTTACGCAAACAGCGTCAACAGCCGCCACGCGATCGGTCCCAGCATTGTCAGGACACCGACCCACGTCATCGCAACCCCCCAGTTGCGATCACGATTGGTAAAGCCAAATCCCAGCAGGCAGAAACCCACGACACAGATCACGAGGACAGCAATGTTTTCGGTTGTCGTAATGTTCATGGCAGTTCCCCTTTGATGACGCCGCCTAGAAACGGAGTCTCCGCCCTCCACCGGCAATAGCATCACATTATTGGTTAACTGACCAGCCGGTCATTGATCCGGATCATAAAAATCGGCCCCGTGCAGCCGATCTATCGTTTTTTCGAACATTTTGGCAAAATCGCCTAACCGATCAGGATCATTGCGCTTTTTAGCGGTTAAAATTAACAGAATTGCCGTCGCCACCCCTTGGAATTCCGGGTTTTGCAACCCTCATCACATTGTTGTATTCCAGCCCTCTTTGATTTTCTGGTGGCTTCCTGTATGTTGCGGGCTCCCGACGCGGCCAGGGCGCTCCCTCGCGCGCCGGAAGACAGAGATTTAACCATCTTGAATGGCAGCCGCGCTGCATGTCGGCCGCGGCCAGCAAGGGAGTATTCTATGAGCAAGATTAAAGTTAAGAATCCAGTCGTCGAGCTTGACGGCGATGAGATGACCCGGATCATCTGGGACTTCATCAAAAACAAACTGATCCTGCCGTATCTCGACATTGACCTGAAATACTACGATCTTTCGGTTCAGAAACGTGACGAGACCGACGACCAGATCACCATTGATGCGGCAAATGCCATCAAGGAACACCGCGTTGGTGTCAAATGCGCAACCATCACCCCGGATGAGCAGCGCGTTGAAGAATTCGGCCTGAAAAAGATGTGGAAGTCGCCAAACGGCACCATCCGTAACATCATTGGCGGTACCGTTTTCCGTCAGCCGATCATCTGCTCGAACGTGCCGCGTCTGGTTCCGGGTTGGACCCAGCCGATCGTTATCGGCCGTCACGCATTCGGTGACCAGTACCGTGCGACCGACTTCAAGGTTCCGGGCGCAGGTAAACTGACCATCAAGTTCCAGCCGGCAGACGGTGGCGAGCCCATCGAACACGAAGTCTTCGACTTCCCGTCCTCGGGCGTTGCCATGTCGATGTACAACCTTGATGATTCCATCAAGGGCTTTGCACGTGCTTGCATGAACTATGGCCTTAACCTTGGGTGGCCGGTCTACCTCTCGACCAAAAACACCATCATGAAGGCCTACGACGGTCGCTTTAAGGACCTGTTCGAAGAAGTCTTCGAGGAAGAATTCAAAGACAAGTTCGAAGCCGCTGGCATCACCTACGAACACCGCCTGATCGATGACATGGTTGCATGTGCGATGAAATGGAACGGTGGTTTCGTTTGGGCTTGTAAGAACTATGACGGTGACGTTCAGTCCGACACCGTTGCGCAGGGCTTTGGCTCGCTCGGTCTGATGACCTCTGTTCTGATGACCCCGGATGGGCAGACCGTTGAAGCAGAAGCGGCGCATGGCACCGTGACCCGCCACTATCGTCAGCACC
>JGI12292J12840_1001095_pt1 | contig 11192 bp, 9 predicted proteins | sample TtaePargueraPR_8_FD_12840 | JGI IMG/M metagenome (IMG submission 12840) | reverse complement strand
CGACCATGTTGCAGGATGCTTGATTTCTTATGCATGTAGAGAGAGTTTCAAAATTTACGGCAACTACAAGGGTTATTTGACTTTTGTTTCAAAGACTAATTTGATAGAATGGTATTCTACCAGGTATGGTGCTGAAGTAGCGCTTGGACAAAGAATGTTTATTAGCGCTGAAAAAGGCATAGAACTCATAGAGGAATATTTAAATAGGAAAAAATAGAGTGGCAGATATGAAAAGAACAAAATATCATGAACCAACAAATGGTGTCTTGACGGATCGCATGGACACAGACACTAACGAATTCAATCAATTCCAGGCAATTCTGTTAAATAGAATCAGTCAACAGACTGAGCCACAAAAAAGGAAAGTAGAATTGATGGCGATCAAATTCAGAATGGAAGATTATCTTCAATCTAAAGAAAAAAAAGAGTTCAAACTAGCTGGGGAATTCCTAAAATCATATTTAAAAATACTGGGTATCCAACAAAAAAAATTTGCTGATTATGTAGGTCTTAGGCCGTCAAATTTGAGCAAACTACTGAAAGGTGAGCGCCCAATTAGTTCTGAAATGGCTCTCATTCTTGGCAGAATATTTAATCAGGATCCTATGCTGTGGCTGGAAATTCAAACTAAAAATGAACTAATAAAGTTATCAAGAACAAAGAGTAAAGAATTGAAAAAATATTCATTAGAGGATTTGATTGAAGAAAAATTGGGGTAACATTATACATTAATGCAAGTAAACAATTGGGCTCTCTATTTTCTCCAGGTATAATTATTGGAATCCTAATAATATTAGTTCTTTCAACTTGGTTAATTGGAAGTGGATTCTCCGTTAGAAAATTTCGATTTATTTCTTTTGAATTTGTAAAATTCTTCTTCATTTCATTCGTCACCTTCTCCTTAGTTGCATTTTTCAGTTTGGGTTCATAATCTAATCCTGGCAGTTTTATTGACATTAATGAACTAAAAGTATTTTTGAGAAAGGGTATTGATGAAATCACAATAATTATTCCTGTCGAAAAGGAATGTGTATTATGTTGTAAGTGGTAAATTGAAAAAATTACAAACGGAATTGGATCGAAATGATTTTCATTGGGTGGGATGATCGCGGGTCGCCAGGGTAGATCCTCTAAGACATAATGTTAAGTCAAATTACCAAACTTTAAACATGATCAATTCTATAGCTAAACTTTCTTTAATTCTTTTGATAGCTGGGTGTGCCTCACAAATTGAAAAAGAAGCAGAGCCTCTATCAAATCCGTTTTTCGGGCTTGAACCATCTGATTCGGTTCAACTGCTAGCCCCTAACATAATCTCATCAAGCCTGTTTGAATATAATGGGACATTTTCACCTGATGGTTCAGCGTTCTATTATACAGTAAACCTTCCAAACAGAGGACAAATAGTATTCTTGGAGTTAGGAGAAGATAATATTTGGTCTGAACCAAAATTTGCAAAATTCTCCAGCAATTTTTCAGAAGTCGACCCTATGTTTTCTCCCGATGGTTCAAGACTTTACTTTACCTCAAACAGGCCAACTTCTGATACATCCGACGTAAAAAGGAATAATATTTGGTTTGTTGAGAAAAGTGGTAATAATTGGAGCAGACCACAGCTCGTGACTCTAACCGATACTGGCGACTACTATAGTTCTGTTACAAGTAATGGAGATATTTATTTCAATACATGGACTAACGGTGATATTTACAAGGGCATTAAAACTGACTCGACCTATTTAGTTGAAAGGTTGCCAGATGTTATAAACCTAGATAAAAGCGTGGGTGATCCATTTATTTCGCCAGATGAAGATTACCTGATTTTCAGAGGAGCTAACTTAGAAAATACAATCGGTGGTTTTGATTTATATATAAGCTTTAACATTGATGGTGAATGGACAAACCCCATGAATCTGGGGGAGCCGATTAACTCAAATGCCGGAGAAATTTGTCCTTTCGTAACAACCGATGGAAAGCTTTTCATTTTTGCTAGTAATAGGCTTCTAAACGATTTTGAACCAAAACCAAATAAATCAATTAATCCTTTCAGAATTAAGTCAGAATCTTATGATAACGGGAGTTGGAACATCTATTATACCTCAACATCTATTATCGAAACGTTGAGAACGAGAGCAACGGAAGAAAATAGGGGAGTCTACTAATGCTATGAATGAGGTTTTATTTGTCGGAACATTTTCGCGAGATTGGAAAATCCGTTACAAGTTTTAATTTTAAATTAAGGCATGGTTAAGTGCGAGAGGAATGGTTAGTGCTCTTTAATCCCCGCTCATCTTAGTAGTACGTTGTGGGTAAAGTAAAATGGATCTAATATTTGAAAATAGAAAACGACTTGAAAAAGGTATTTACTAGTACAATTCGTTACAGGATTCTCAATACTAATTATTTCCTTGAACCTTTTAAATACCCTAATAAAAATCAAGATTTATTGATTTGGATTCAAACCAGCTGCTATGAAAAATTTTAAGATTATACTATTCACATTTATCCTGATATCAGGAACTTCCAGTCTCTTTGCTCAGCCTTCAAATGATCAGGAGAAAGAGCAGGTTATGGAGGTATTTGAAGTATTTTTCAACTCAATGAAAAGCAGGGATACAATATCCCTGAAAACATGCATTCATTTCTCATTCCCTACCCGTTGGTTTTTCAAGCAATTCTCCGGAAATGATCAACAGTTTGGTGGCTCTTCGTCCTCGACGGTAAGTGGTTTCCTCCAAACAGTTTCTAGCCAGGATGGGATCGTAGGAAAATGCCTGAACGAGTTTGATAACATTGATGTTCAGATCTATCAACGTTATGCCGTCGTGACTGCTCACTATCAGTGTATTTTTCAAGGTGACCTAAACAACAAGGGAATATATACTGTTCAAATGCTTAAGTCAGATAAGTGGAGGGTAGAATGCATCACCCGTTTTGCTGAAAAGATAGAATAGTCCCATTATGTCTCTGTAGGGTCTTTGTCAGAGATCCAAAGTATTTACGAATTCAAAACCGAGATGCCTATCAGGCACTGAAAACATCACTTCAATTCTTTAGTAACTAAAGCTATGGTTCGTGTCCTCACGAAACATTGCTCGATCAGGTAATTGGAAATGGTGGAACCAAACATTTTTTAAAGATCTGGTTCGCATAATCCGGATGTAGGTTAACGTTTTTAGCAACATCTTTGACCTTAATTCCCATTGTAAACGCCCAAAAAGCGACAAGCTTTCCTTTCTCAACTTTAATTTTCTTATCATGGATCAAATAAGTGAGCGATCCCTCGATTAAAAAATTGATTTCTACCTCATTATGCTGGTCTGGCTTAGGCATGAGATATGATTCCCATAATTCACATGTCAATCGATAAGGTTTCAGATCCTCTCGGCTTTCATCAAAATGTTTTAACATCTGGGAAAACGATTAATCCTACCCTAAAAATAGCTGGTTTGTGTAATAAAGCTGACATATTTTTGCCGGAATCTTCAAGAATCAATTAGATTTGGTTATACACTATGAACAACAAATCATAGGATATTTCTAATTTTTATACCTTAATATGTTTCAATCAACCTAAATAACTATCAATACAATGAAAACATTTTTCCTGCTTTCCTTCTGTCTGATGCTATTTTTCACACAAGCACTTTATTCACAAAATAGTGAAAGACAAAGAGTCATCATCCTGACGGATATAGAAGCCGATCCTGACGACACCCAATCTTTGGTTCGTTTATTATTGTATTCTAATGAAATTGACATCCGGGGAATTGTCGCTACCACTTCCTGCTGGCTTCAATCGTCCATCCATCCCGAGTCTATCAACCGGGTGATTCAGGCATACGAGAAAGTACAACCCAATTTGTTAAACCATGATCCAGGTTTTCCTGAAGCCAAAGACTTGCTCCCGCTGGTAAAAAAAGGCCTGCCTTTGTACGGAATGAAAGGAGTAGGAGAGGGTATGGACTCAGAAGGGTCGGACTGGATTATTCAGGAATTGGAAAAAGAAGATGAACGTCCTTTATGGATATCTGTTTGGGGAGGAGTAAACACTTTAGCGCAGACCCTGGACAAAATCCAGAAATCTAAAAGTAAAAAAGAGGCAAATCAGCTCATTTCAAAATTACGTGTGTACACCATTTCTGATCAGGATGATAGTGGTTTATGGATTAGAAATAACTTCCCCGGGGTTTTCTACATTGTGAGCCCTGGGGACAATTATTCCGATGCCACATGGACCGGGGTTAACTCGGTGGTAAAGGGAATTGACAATAAAACCATCAGCAATAGTTGGTTGGCGGAAAATATCCAGCAAAATCATGGACCGTTGGGCGCCGAGTACCCGGATGTCGCCTGGGGAGTGGAGGGGGACACTCCTGCATTTTTATCTTTAATCCCAAATGGCCTGAATGAACCCGATCGACCAGAGTGGGGTGGCTGGGGAGGCCGCTATGAATTATACAAGTCTGATTTTTCAAAAACAAAAGATGGAAGCTCCATTGTGACCATCGGCCCTGAGACCCGGGACATATGGACCAATGCTGACGATTCCTACACACCGTATTTGCCCAAAGAATACGGACGTGCCGTGGGCAGGGACACAGCTACTTTTACCGGCTTTAAAGAGACACTTTGGCGTTGGAGAGATGACTTCCAAAATGATTTTGCCGCGCGTATGGACTGGTGCCTGCAATCGTTCGAAGAAGCCAATCATCCACCCGTTCCGGTACTTGCAGGTGAAGATCATATAACAGTAAAATCAGGAGAAGGGGTCTTTTTAGACGCCAGCAACTCCACCGATCCTGATGGAGATAACCTGAGCTATCTTTGGTTCAACTATCCGGAAGCAGGCACGCTTAAAGAAGAAATCAAAATAGGTGGGTCGGAAAACTCACATACTCTTTATGTTACCATGCCAGAGGTATCAAAAAAAGAAACCGTTCATTTTATTTTGAAATTATCAGATAAAGGAGCTCCCTCATTATCGAGGTATAAAAGGATTATCATTGATATTGTTCCGAACTAGTCACTTTTATAAACTCTCAACAGTAGCAAATAGGAATGAAATTGAATTTCAAAAAGATAGTCTTGATAACAATTGCCAGTTTATGTTTCGGACAGGATCAGGTTGGTTTGACAGCTTTAAAAAAACTTACCTAACTCCCTTATTCTAATTAAGAGAGTTAGGAAAAGTTAATTGCAGTTATTGAATTCTAAGTCTAAAACAATTTATTCAGGCCCTTGAAATTAGCATTTAGGTTTTCTAAAGAGGCACGGAATCCATATGCCAGACCTTTGATGAAAATGGAATCCGCATTTTGCAGGTCATTCTCACTAATATCGCCTGAGTCTATTTTTATGTTGTCCCTCATGGTAATAAATCCTGAGCCGAGTGCAGTATGAAGAATTAAATCCAGGTTAAACCAACCTTGATAGTAATCTTTCGATTTTTTCTTGTTGCTGGAATTTTTGGGAGTCCAGATATCCAATAAATCAGAGAACCCTTTGTGGTAATCTTCCATGATCTCAACGAAGAAGTTGCGTGCAAAGGCAGGATTAAATTTAGAACCTAATTCTTCTTCAGCTAACGCTCCTATGCTGTTCAGGTCGGCCAATGAAATTTCTTCCAGTCTTTGAGCTGGATTATTTAAACTGGCTTCAATGAGTTGGGAATTTAATAACAGGTCTAATACCAGTTTTTTGCGCAAGCAAAACATGTATTTTCTGCGGGACATCCATTTGGCAATGTTCATGTAATAGTGCTGGATTTCCGTAAAGTCTGAATTTGTCAAGCCGCCTTGAGCAGAGCCCGCCCCATTTAAATTAATATTGACAAAATGATGCCAGGTAGAATCTATTACTATTCTACCAACGTTCGCTGGTCTTCCATCAAATACACTGATCGAAGGAAAACAGTGAGGGTCCGTTTCATCTTTTCCTCCTGATGTGTTCCCTCCCGTAACGAAGGAAGTGGCGATGATCTGGGTAGGGATAACCGTACCTTTAACATTAAAAGTGGTCTCAGGCTTGCATTCTCCTTCATGAGGATGATCTGGCATAATATCAATCACACCGGTTGGTTTAATGCTGGTGCTTATTGATAAAAGAGGGTGTGGAAGAAACCCCGCTCCAAATAATTTCACCCCGATTTTTTGTGGATAAATATCGGATTGATGATCAAATGTATTTGCGGATGTGTTCCCGGGACGTGGGGCATTGGTATCGTTTCTTCTTCTGCCTCCCATACTCACCTCGTTGATATCGTTATTTGAACTTGGGAAATCATCCCAATGACGCATGTCTTTTACCCGGGGGATGCTTCCACACATTGCTTTGCCTAAAGATCCATGATCGCCAGTAGCAAAAAGGCCGCCTCCGCCGTCCATATAGGCTTCAATGGCATCTATTTCTGATTGGCTAATAGATCCCGCCGGATCAATGCCAAATAACCAAACCTGATCAAAGTCTTTTAAAGCAACACTGGTATCAAATTTGAAATTGCTGATGGAATTGACGACAACCGGATTTGGATTGTTAAAAACGCCACCTCTGTGAGCAAGGGTAACTTTGTAATTTACATAGACAGAGCTTTGAGCTTCTAATTCGTTGAAGGTTGTCAAAAATTCGGATAAACCAAAACCACCCGTATCAAAGTTTAATCCACCATCGCATACTAATAGAACATTTACTTCGCATGGTCGATACCATCTCCATTTGGGATAGTAGGGTTTTAAGAAATCAGGTCTCAATATTTCTAGCTTCCTGATTAATTTTTTTCTTTCATCCCTTTCCAATAAATGAATGTTCTTGAATTGATCTTCTAGTGATTCCATAATTTGGTTGTTTAGTTTTTGCTTACTCTTTTCAGTTTTCAGCATCCCCGTCTTACTCTATTGTGGATTTTCAGAAATCTCCATATCTGTCTTATTAAATTTAGGAACGCGGCATTAAGGAGTGTTACAAGTCGAAAATGAATAATCTGGTCCGTGCATGAAATTCATTTTGAAAATGGAGCAATTCATGATCATATTTATATCAACTTGATCTTTTACCAGGCAATGGAAATTTTTGGTCGTTATTTTCTAATATTTATTCTTAATGAAGAAATCAGAGTCAGGTCTCCCTTCAATTTAAATTTTTAAAAAATTAGAGTTTTGAGGATTTAACCCGCATTATTCATGGAAAAACATGAATAATGACGATAACTTATTGAAAACTTCTGTTATTCAATAAGTTATGTCAGGTTTGATGACTCCGACAGTCGTATCAGACTCGTAGGAGGTTAACCCCGACTTTAACTAAATCTTTACTCACCAAATTTGAGGAATGTTTGGATTCTTCACTTACGATGAAAATAAACTTAACTCACTTGTGGTCAAGATTTTGCTAAAGGTCGGCTCATGACGATTTTGTCAGAGTCAGACATCCCTTGTATCGTCTGACCCATCGGGTTGAAAATACTGATCTAAGCATCAGTGCGGAATATTCAACGAATTTTCCGGGTTAATCAACTTTTTCCTTCCTGATGGTTGTCAATATATTTCATTCACGAATTGCCCCTTTACAAGTACAATAAAACCTCTTAGATCAGAAATTCCTTATTGGTTTTATTTAGATAATAGTTACTGTGATTTACGACTTGCATTTCATAAGAAATTATCTGTCAAATGGTCAAACGGCCTGATAGCCAGGAAAACCGCTTTTAACTTCTTTAGACCAATATTTCACGAATGAGACGGCTTTAGTACCGCTCCCCAACTGTTTCAGAAGGCATGTTTTCTTCGATCATCGCAAAATCATCTTCAGTCAATTTTACATTCAATGCACCTAGATTCTCTTCCAGACGATGGATTTTGCGCGTACCCGGAATCGTTGTGATCTCATTGTCCTGGCTCAGTACCCAGGCAAGGGCAACCTGCGCTTTGGTCACTCCTTTGCTTTGCGCAATTTTATCCACCACCTCTACAAACTTTAGATTTTCTTTAATGGCTTCATCCGTAAAACGGGGATTGCTGAGTCGAAAATCTCCTTGTTCCAGATCAGCGCGGCTTTTGATCGCCCCGGTCAGGAATCCGCGTCCAAGAGGGCTGTATGCGACAAAGGTGATGCTGAGCTTTTTACAAACATCAAAAAGCTCCCGTTCCGGTTCACGGCTCCATAAGGAATATTCTGTCTGAAGGGCTGTGATGGGATGAACAGCGTGCGCTAGTTGTAGCTTTTCAGGATCAACTTCTGAAAGGCCGAGGTATTTAACCTTTCCCTGTTTGACCAGCTCTGCCATGGCACCGACGATTTCTTCGATCTCTACCTCGGGATCTTGTCGATGCATGTAATAGAGTTCAATGGAATCAATACCCAAACGTAGAAGACTTTCATCACAAGCCTTCCTTATATATTCCGGCTTTCCGTTCAACCCGAGAAATTCCCCCTTTTCCCCTCGCATCACGCCGAACTTGGTTGCCAAGATCACGTGATCCCAGCGATCTTTAAATGCTTTTCCTAGTAGCTGTTCATTCGCTCCCCAACCGTACATGTCCGCCGTGTCGAAAAAATTAACGCCCAGATCAATGGCTTTGTGCAACGTTTTAATTGATTCTTTCTCATCAAAAGATCCGTAAAACTCTGACATGCCCATACAGCCAAGACCTATTCGGTTAACATTGAGTGTGCTGTGTCCTAATGTTGTAGTTTGTTTCATTGCGATCGCATTTTAAGGTTTCTCGTACAAAACTGAGCGATTGAAGGTGATATCATATAACCTCAATCAAATGAAAAGTGATCAATATCAAAGATTAACCTGTGAATGATTCGATTTCCGGAATTTGCCGGGGGAAAGCTGGGTGTGGTTTTTAAAAAACCGGCTGAAATGAGTGGGTTCGCTAAAGCCTAATTTGTAGGCTATTTCCTTGGAAGAGTAGGAAGTGCCCATCAAAAGTGATTTAGCTACAGAAAGGGTTCGCTTGGAAATCCAGTCATTCACCGTTCTGCCTGTTTTGCTTTTTATCACCGAGTTCAGATAATTGGGATGCAAATTCAATCTTTCAGCAAAATGCTGGGCTTGCAGTTTGCTATCGTTTTGCTCGCTTTTCAGTACTTTCTTAAACTCCGATTCCAACAGGCGCTTGAATGACCTGACAATCTGAGAATTCCTGTTTCCTTCTTCAATCGGATTGTAATCCAGCCAAAATTTCTCATTTATTTTCAGGAGCAACACCAAAAACAGGTTGCCAAGGATTTTATTTTTGTAATGAGACTCCTTATTAAATTCACGTAGTAGTTGATGATAGAGCGTTTCAAATTCCTCAAAATCACTTTGTGTCAAATGTTTAGGGGGAACGATCTCAGCCAGCAGGAAAGGAAAATCCCCGTAAATCTCCGGATGCACGTTTTCCCGCAGAAAGTTTTCAGTCAAGGTGATGATATATGCCTCATTTGATCGATGTAATTCATATGATTTAAGGTGTCCCGGGTTGGTAAAGTAGAATGATCCGGAACCGAAAGGAAATTTGTGATCATCGAGGTAGTAAACTCCCGAACCATCTTTTGTCAAAATAAAAGAGAAGTAGTCCGCCCGCAAATTGGGAGATTGAAAGGGAATCTGAGGATGGATATCGGGTATATTAAGGATTGTAAAATCTATTTCCTGATCAAAGGGCAACCTCAGGGTTTTATAAAGATCCGAAATGGTATGATGGACGATTAATTCCAATTAGTTGTGTTGTTTGTTAAAAGACTCAACATACTTGTAATAGACAATATTACCGATTATTTCTACATACCTAAATCCAAATTTTCCTTTCCTCCAGGGTATGCACTGTATAAATCCTTCTTAACATTTAATTACTGATAAAAAAAGAAATACAGTTATTCCTTTTCCCTCAACTAATTTATCAGTTTGTGGAAAATGTTTCAAAGTTGTTGTGTTTTTTTAGAAAGACAATATTGCTATTTCTTTCGACTGATTAATTATCTGTAAAAAATCCCTAAAAATTAAGGGATGACATAAAATCTATTTAAATGGAGTAATGGTAAGTAATGTGCTTCCGGCTTGCATTCCGGACATTAAATATTGATTCTAAAAAGATTTTCTTGTTAAAAAATCCGGCCTCTTCGCGAAGAGGCCGGATTTTAAATGTATTTGAAATCAAATATCTATTTCCAATTCCCTCAAGTTATTCTCAAAGACAAATTTTCCGATTTGCTGTCCCTGTCTTTCACCTTGGGAAACGGAATTTCTAAAGTTGGAACCGAGATAAATTTTTGAAAGGTTGTTTTCAGCGGCTGCAGCAGAAAAGCTGGCATAGTTCCTTTCAACTCCGGGCAGGTAATAAGTTGCCTTGATCGAGAAGGTTTTGTTGTCTGTTCCGAAAAATTGCCTGAATATCTCTGCACTGGCTGCTCCGGCAGCAGCAGGTGTGGATGGATAATCAGGGGTTGGAGGAGCTGAAACCGGGGTCCAGTTCACGTCTCCGAATGTCCAGTCATTCCCATCGGATTCCCCCGCTCTCACTGCTGTCACAACCGTCCAGTAGCTGTAATGATATTTAGCTTCAAAAGTGGCAATATTGGCATCGATCTGGGCCATTTGGATCAGAGCAAATAGCCTGGCAGCTTCCCATCCGTTCAATTCTTCTTCATTGGCTAAAATACGGGCAACCTGGTTCATCAGGCCAGAAGTGCTTTCTCTCCAGAAAGAGCCGACTTCTGTTTGATCGGCTGTTCTCTCTGTACAGGAAGTACATCCTAAGTTCCTCACTTCCTCGTAATCGATGATATATTCATTGGAAGTAACGGCATAGGGAGGGTTAGGTCTGAACTGATCGGCAGTTTCGATCCCAAAGGGTGTGAAGTCTCCTATATTTTCACCATAAACTGCCTTTTCCGGCCAGATAGGAGGATTGGCTAGCGCATAGGGCATATAATTGGCCTGATACATTCCCGGTTCCGTACCTTTTGAATAGGATGTAAAAGATGGTATAGGATCATTTTGTCTTTTTGCCAGCATGGCCGAAGCAGCTTCTACACCTATGCTAACACCTTTGGATCTGAAGCTGGCAGAATCAATTTCCGAAAGGTGTAAGTTTAAAAGTGAATCGGCTTTTGGCTGGTAAGTCGGTACCAGGGCAACCAAAACATCATGAGCAGCTTGCGCAACAGCGGCATCTGAAATTGGGGAAATATTCAGATCCGTAATC
>JGI12292J12840_1001033_pt1 | contig 11923 bp, 9 predicted proteins | sample TtaePargueraPR_8_FD_12840 | JGI IMG/M metagenome (IMG submission 12840) | reverse complement strand
CTTCGCGCAAGGCCCGCTTCGCAGATGCGAAAAACCCGCCACGAATGCGGCGGGTTTTGCGATTTCAGCCAATGGTGGGCGTACCAAGGATTGAACTTGGGACCCCTACGATGTCAACATAGTGCTCTACCACTGAGCTATACGCCCGAGCCATTGGTTTGCCGTGCGCCAATTGCGCGGCAGGCGGGCCATCTAGCGCCGCCTTGTGCGTGTTGCAAGACCCTAGAGGCGCAGCGGAACCGCGTCTTCGAAAATACGCTCTACTTCCATCACCAGGTCCTTCAGGTGGAACGGCTTGGAAAGCATCTTGGCATGCGGAGCTTCGCGATTTGCGCGCATGGTCACCGCTGCAAATCCCGTGATAAACATGACCTTGGTCGAGGGGCTCAACTCGGTGCAGCGCTGGGCCAGTTCGATTCCGTCCATTTCCGGCATGACGATGTCCGACAGCAGCAGGTCGTAGATCTCGGTTTCGATAAGTGGCAGGGCTTCCATCCCGCTGCCGACCGCCGTGACCGAATACCCTGCATTTTCGAGCGCGCGCTTCAGGTAGCTGCGCATCGCCTGGTCGTCTTCGGCCAGCAGGATACGGATCATCTCGGGTCCCCTCATTGATATGGAAGCTGCGCCCTAGACCAGAAATCCGTTAAATTCCCGTGCCGTTTCGCAGGTGACCAGCTTTGAGACACAGGGCTTTGACTTCGTGCATGAACCCGGCCAGCAACTGGGCATGGCCGATAGTCTGACAGGCAATGGCGATTCGGGCCGCGTGCAAGGCGGTCACATTCCCGGAAGCGCGGGCCTTCCGGCGTTCGAACTGCTTAAGCGCAGGCCATCGCCGATCCCCGTACTTGTCGCCGTGCCCCATGCCGGGAGGAGTTATCCGTCCGAACTGGTCGAGAATATGCGCTTTCCCGAAGAAGCGAGCCTGCGCCTGGAAGACCGATTCGCCGATCTGATCGCACGCGGCGTGGCGGAGCAGACTGGCGCGAGCTTGCTGGTGGCGCACGCGCCGCGGGCGATGATCGACCTTAATCGCGCACCAGACGACATGGACTGGGACATGGTCAGTTCCGGCCCGCCAAGGGGCAGCAGGCGCCATGCCGCCGGCCGGCGGGCGCGCAGTGGGCTTGGTCTCGTTCCCCGCCGCCTTACCGGGATGGGTGAGTTGTGGCGCAACAGGATAAGTGCAGAGGAACTCGACGCGCGTATCGAACTGGTGCACCGTCCTTATCATGCCGCGCTCGCGCAAAGGCTGGAAAGCCTGCGCGACCGTTGGGGCGGCGCGCTCCTGCTGGATTTGCATTCCATGCCGCCGCTGGGTCCGAAGCACGGTCGCGATCCGTCGCCCGATTTCATTGTCGGCGATCGCTACGGTTCATCCTGCGCCGCGCATATCAGCCTTGCCGCCTTCGACCTGTTCGAGGCTCGCAGGCGACGTGCCTCACATAACCGCCCCTATGCGGGAGGCTATGTCCTCGACCGGCATTCGGCACCAGCGCGCGGACTGCATGCCATGCAACTGGAAGTCTGCCGGTCAACCTATCTCGACAGCGCCTTGCGAGAACCGGGTGAAGGGTTGGAGGACGTGGTTGCGGTTGTCTCGGCGCTTGTCCGGCGCATGGCCGAGGAAATTGCCGGCAGGTCCAGCCGCTTCGCGCAGGCAGCCGAATAGACGCTTTCCAGACACGTAAAAAAACCACCTCGTGCCAGGAGCACGAGGTGGCCAAGGTTCAGGGAGGAGACGCACGTTCGTGCGCCTGTCCCGCCGGGCCATGAGGGGAGCCCGAGGGACAATCTCAAGATAGGATGGCAAGGGGACAAAACAAGAGCGGGCGCAACCGGTTGTCCGGTTGCACCCGCAGCTTGTCTCAGTCGTTGGAACGCGTCGCTAGACGGTCGGCGCCGGCATTTCCGCGCTATTCACCTGCGCAGCAGGACCCTTGCCCTGATCAAGCTGCTTGGTGAAAATGAAGCGCATCAGGTCGAGCGAGAAGAGGTGCGCAATGATCAGCGGCAGAAGACCGTTCTCATTCCACTTGCGCAACTGGTCGCCGCGGAGCTCGCGGAACTTGTTCTGGTCGACCATCTGGAAGCCGCGATAGACGAAAGGCTGGTCGTTCGCGTCTTGCGTACGATTGATCGCGATCTCGCCTTCCATCAGCAGGTCGGCCTTCTTGAGCTCTTCCATAAAGGCCTTGGTCTTGGCGCCGGCCTGTTCGAAGCGTTCGCAGAAACCGAGCAGGTCCTTGGTGTGCTGGGTCGGCTGCTTGTCGGCATCGAAAAGCGGCTGCCCTTCGTCGAAATCGCCGAGCATGTCCGATTCTGGGTCGAAACAGAGCGAAAGATTGTCCGACTGATCGTTCAACCGGGCAAGCAGGAAGGGATAACGGCGGATGTAGGCCGGGATATAGGGCTGGCCGATAACCGTCCCGTCTTCCTCGAAGAAAACATTCACACCTTCGTTGAGGCCCATCAGTGCCAGCGGGACCGGATTGTCTCCCGAGGAGAACACGATCGGGAAGTCGCGCTGTGCCTGCGGAAATTCCTCGACAGTCAACGGGATTGCATGCTGCTTGGTCAGGAAAGGCGCCTTGTCGACGACCTTGGCCTTCCAGCTTGCATGCTGGTCGCTATTGAGCGGAACGAGGCCCTTGTAGAGGACGGGTAATGCGGGATTCGGCGCGCTCGCCATTTCTCTCTCTCCAGATCAGGATTTCTTTGGTTCGGCGTACCGCCCGCGGGCCCCTCCCACGGCGACACGCCAAATGTCGGTGGCGGCTTTAGTGACTGCTCGCCTCGGGTGCAAGCGGGACAAGCTTGCCCGGATTGAGAATGCCTTTTGGGTCGAGCGCCTGCTTGATCTCGCGCATGATGGCAAGGTGGACGGGATCGCCCAAGCGGCCCAGCTCATCGCGCTTCAACTGGCCGATACCGTGTTCGGCGCTAATCGATCCTCCCCAAGCGGTGACCAGGTCGTGCACAAAGGCGCTTATCTGTTTGCCCTGCGTTGCTTCCCATTCACCGGGCACGGCATCCTTGGGGGCGAGCACGTGATAGTGGACATTACCATCGCCCAAATGGCCGAAGGCGACAGCCTTGCAGCCAGGGAAACGCAGTTCGACTTGTGGCAGGCTTGCGGACACGAAGTCGGCCATCTTCGCCACGGGCACGGAAATATCGTGCTGCATGGCAGGGCCAATTGCGCGCTCGGCCGGGGCAATCTCGTCCCGCAGAAGCCAGAACTCCTCGGCCTGGGTCTCGTTCATGGCGATCGTCGCATCGTCGACCAGGCCCGCCTCAAAGGCGCTTTCGAGCAGGCCTTGCGCCCGGTCCTGCAGGCTGTCCGCATCCTTGGCATCGGCGGCAAGCTCGATCAGCGCATGCCATTCATGTTCGCCTTCCAGCGGCGAGCGGGCGCCATGCTTGTGCGCCAGCACCGCCTCCAGGCTGTGACGCGGCATGACCTCGAATCCTTCCAGCGCATCGCCGGCCTGGGCCTGGGTAAAGACCAGCAGCTTCCTCGCATCGCGAATGTCGCCTAGCCCGGCCCACAGCACCGCCCTGTCGGTAAGGGCGGGAAGCAGGCGCAGGCTCGCGGCGGTCACCACGCCCAGCGTGCCTTCGGAGCCGATGAGCAATTGCTTGAGATCGAAGCCGCGATTGTCCTTTTTCAGCGCGACCAGCGAATCGAAAACCGATCCGTCCGCCATCACCGCTTCCACGCCCAAAACCTGCGCCCGCATCGATCCATGGCGCAGGACCTGCGTGCCGCCGGCATTCGTGGAGATGAGTCCGCCGATCGTCGCGGACCCCTTGCCGCCAAGGGTCAACGGAAAGCGCAAGCCATGCTTTTCCGCCGCTTCGTGCAAGGTCTGCAGGATGACGCCAGCTTCGCAGGTCACTTCGCCTGCATCGGGATCGAGCGCGGTGATCCGGTTCATGCGGCGTAGCGAGAGAATCAGCGCCTCTCCGCTTTCGTCGGGCGTCGCCCCACCCGACATGCCGCTATTGCCGCCTTGCGGCACCAGCGGCACGCCATGCTGAGCGCACAGTCTCACAAGCGCGGAGACTTCCTGCGTATTGGCTGGCGAGGCGAGGCCGATGGCTTTGCCGGTGTAGCGTCCGCGCCAGTCGGTCAGCCAGGGATCTACAATTTCGGGATCCTGCGTGAAGCCGCGATCCCCCAGCAACTGCCGTGCTGCGTCGCAGAATTGCGTGATTGTGCTCATGAAACGCCCCATGCCAGCGTCGGACTTGTCTTGCCACAGCAGATATGCAGGTTAAGCCCGTATTCAATCGGGAGCCCTATTGGGAAGGATATGCACGCGGGCATCAAGCCTACGCGCCATGAGCATCTTACTTGATGAAGCGTTTCCTTCTCACTCTTGCGGCCCTGGCCATCCTGCTGCCCGTCCTGACGGCCGAACTGCCAATGCGTGCACAGGCGCAGTCGGTGAATACCAGCGCCTCGCCCGAACAGCAGCGCCCCGAGCTGGGCCTCGATGGAATTGCCACACCGCCGCTGCGCGTGTTGCAGGATGCCCGGCATCCGGAGATCCTCAACCAGGTCCGTGTCTCGCAAAGGGTCATCATCCGCATTTCGCCGAGCACACCCGATGCGCGCGAGCGAATGATGGCGACATTGCCGCGCCAGTCGGATCGCGATGAGTTCGAGGAAGTGCCGCATCCCGACTGCATCGACATCGAAGATATCGCCGGCGTCACTTCCACGCAGGACAACCGCCTGCTTCTCTTCATGCGCAATCGCGAGGTCTTGGCCGCGTCGCTCGAACGTGCCTGTACTGCACGTGCCTTCTATTCGGGCTTCTATGTCGAGCGCAGCACTGATGGTCGCCTGTGCATCGGCCGTGACCAGCTGCAATCGCGCGCAGGGGCTTCCTGCGAGATTGCTGCCATCAACCGCATCGTCGCTGCCGGAAACTGAGGCTTTCCCGCCACAGCAATCCGGGGGCGATTCTTGACTTTTTCGCCTGTAGCTGCATAGGGCGCGCCAGTTTCTGGCGGTGTTTTTCCTGCCTCCAATCGCCGCTGGTTCGCCATCGGCTTCGACCCGGACAATTTATTTATATGAAGTTTGCCGATCTCGGCCTTTCCGATGAACTGCTAAGCGCCGTGCAGGATGCCGGCTATGAGGAGCCGACTCCGATCCAGGCGGAGGCAATTCCGCAGGTCCAGATGATGCGCGATTTGATCGCCATCGCCCAGACCGGCACCGGCAAGACGGCCAGCTTCGTGCTGCCGATGATCGACATCCTGGCCCATGGCCGCCGCCGTGCGCTGATGCCGCGCTCGCTCATCCTCGAGCCGACCCGTGAACTGGCCATGCAGGTTGCCGAGAATTTCGAGAAATACGGCAAGAACCACGATCTCAAGATGGCGCTGCTCATTGGCGGTGTGCAGATGGGTGACCAGGTGAAAGCGCTCAACGAGGGTGTGGACGTCCTGATCGCCACTCCGGGCCGCCTGATGGACCTGTTCGAACGCGGCAAGATCCTGCTCAACGGTTGCGACCTGCTGGTGATCGACGAAGCCGACCGCATGCTCGACATGGGCTTCATTCCCGATATCGAGTTCATCTGCGAAAAGCTGCCGAGCCAGCGCCAGACGCTGCTGTTCAGCGCGACCATGCCGCCGCCGATCAAGAAGCTGGCGGACAAGTTCCTTTCGAACCCAAAGCAGATCGAGGTCGCCCGCGCGGCCACGACCAATGAGAACATTGCCCAGTTCAAGGTCGAGATCAGCCCGCGCAAGAAGAAGCAGGCGCTCAAATACCTGCTCGAGGTCGACAATGTGCAGACGGCAATCATCTTCGCCAATCGCAAGACCACGGTGCGCGATCTCAACAAGGACCTGCAGAAGTCCGGCTTCAAGAGTGGCGAGATTCACGGCGACATGGACCAGGCGAGCCGCATTGCCGAACTGGACCTGTTCAAGAAGGGCGAAGTGAACATCCTCGTCGCCTCCGACGTTGCCGCGCGCGGTCTCGACATCAAGGGCGTCAGCCACGTCTTCAATTACGATACGCCGTGGCATCCGGACGATTATGTCCACCGCATCGGCCGCACGGGCCGCGCTGGGGCCAAGGGCCGCGCGATCACGCTGGTCACGCCGGAAGACCGGGAAGCTCTTGAGAATGTCGAGAAGCTGACCAAGTTCAAGGTGCCGGAATTCCCTTGGGGTGAAGTTGCGCCCAAGGCTGGCGGCGGACAGGCAGTCGAAGAGCAGCGCGAAGAGAAACCGCGCGAAGAGAAGAAGTCGCGTTCGCGCCGCAAGAAGGACGATGCTCCCAAGGCTGAAGAAGCGCCGCGAGAAGAAGTTCGCGAGAGCAAGCCCAAGGCTGACAAGCCGCGTTCCGAAAAGTCCGGGCGCAAGCCCCGCAAGAAATCGGAACCCAAGGAAGAGCCGGTTCCCGCGGGCGAGTGGAACGGTCCCAAGCCGAGCTTCCTCGGCGTCGGTTTCGACTAATCCCTGCTTTCAGCCTCGGCTGCACAGTATCTTTCGCTGATGAGATTTAGCCGCTGTTTACCTTGAGGGGCTAGACCACAAGCCTAATGATGGAGGCTTGGGCGTGGCAGCGCGAGTACAGATATTTCCCGGTTTGCCAGGGATAAAAAAGAAGGCCGATGAGGCGGAGACAAGACGCATGGCGGCTTGGTCTTCTGCGCTGATCGACATGCAGTTGCAGGTCGGTGCATCGCCTGACTTCCCCAGCGTGATGAACACCATTCTTGCGTCGGGCTTGAGGCTGACGCCAAGCGCCGATGGCGGCGTGATCGGCCTCGTCCACGGTAACGAACTCGAGATCAGCGAGGCGATCGGCACGATGTGGCCACATCGCTCGCTGCGCCTGCCGATCCAAGGAACGCTGTCTGCGCACTGCATCCGCACCGGTGAACCGGTCAGGTTTGGCGATGCGCGATCCGACCCGCGGATTTCCTCCGACCACTTCGCACGTTTCCAGGCTCGATCGGGCGTAATCGTCCCGATTCCTTTCGCCGACCGCTCGGTCGGCGTGTTGGGCTTCCATTCCCGCCTGCCGGACGCTTTCAGCGAGTTCGACGTCCTCTCCGCGCAAATCCTCGTCGGCCCGCTGGCGATCGGCTATTCGGCGGCATCGCGAAAAGTCGTGGAGGATCGGCTGACCACCGAGAGCCGCCGTTTCGCGGCCACGTTCGAGCAAGCTGCAGTGGGTATCGCGCATGTCGCGCCGGACGGACAATTCCTGCTAATCAATGACAGGTTCTGCGAGATCGCGGGCCATCCGCGCGAGGCCCTGCTGACTCACGGCTTTCAACAGATTACCCATCCAGAAGATCTTGAGGTCGACCTCCATCATGTCGAGGACCTGCTCGCTGGCGGGAAGAAAACCTATTCGATGGAGAAACGCTATATCCGCGACAATGGAAAGACTGTGTGGGTCAATCTCACTGTTTCGCTGGTGCGCGACAGTGTCGGGCAACCCGAGTTCTTCGTTGCCGTGATCGAGGATATCAGTGATCGCAAGCAGGCCGAGGTCGATGCGCGCCACGATCCGCTGACAGGTCTCCTCAATCGCCGTGGAATGGAACGGCGGATCGATCTGGGCCTGTGTGACAGGCGCGGCGTGGAACTCCCCCTGGCGGTGGTCTATGCCGATTTGGACGGCTTCAAGGCGATCAACGACGAACATGGGCATGCCGAGGGCGATCGGATGCTCATCGCTATTGCCAAGGAGCTCAATCAAGTGCTTCGCACCAACGATACGCTAGCTCGCATCGGTGGAGATGAATTCGTTGTGCTGATGCCCTCCACTGACGCACAGGCAGCAGAACACGCCATCGCGCGCATGGTCGCTGCCGTAGAGGATTGCGGCTCCAACAACGCCTGCAAGTTATCGATGAGTGCAGGTGCAGTGATCGTTGAGGTCGGCTGTAGCTGGGATGCTGCGGAGGTCATCGGTCGCGCGGATCGTCTAATGTACAAGGCCAAGTTTGCACGTAGCCAGCGCGCGGAGATCGAGACCATATCCGTTGATGCAGTGGCGAAAGACTGAAAGCGCTACCTGCAAACCGCGCTCTATTCTCGTTCCCTCACTTGCTGTATCGTTCCGGCAGCCGGAGAGGAGTGGCTGGTCATGTTATCTCGGTCAATAATGGGCGCACTGGCGCTTGCAATGCTCGGAGCGCCTTCCGCCATGGCGCAGGGCGATGGTGAACTCGATATCCGTGAATGGGAAGTGCCCTGGGAGAACACAAGGCCGCGCGATCCCTTCGCCGTCTCTGGCAGCGAAGTGTGGTTCGTGGGGCAGGGCGGGCATTATGCGGCCATGCTCAATCCGCAGACGGGCCAGTTCGAGCGCGTCGACCTTCCCGAAGGCGCAGGACCGCATAACCAGATCGTCGATGCAGATGGCGCGGTTTGGTATGCGGGGAATCTGGTCGGCCACATAGGCCGCATCGATCCCGAAACGCGCGAAATCGAACAGATTCCCATGCCCGATGAAGCAGTGCGCGATCCGCATACGCTGATCTTCGACGATGCGGGCGACATCTGGTTTACCGCACAGTTCAGCAACCGGATCGGCAAGCTGACGTTGGCCAGCCGCGAGGTCGAGTTACTCAACGTCCCGACCGAACGTTCCCGGCCCTACGGCATCAAGATTGCACCCGACGGCATGGTCTGGGTGGTGCTGTTCGGCACAAACAAGCTTGCCTCGGTCGATCCCGAGACGATGGAACTGACCGAGATCGAACTGCCGCGCGAAGGTGCGCGACCCCGCCGGATCGAGATCAGTGCCGATGGCCGCATCTGGTATGGCGACTATGCCGAGGGCTTCCTCGGCGCCTATGACCCGGCCAGTGGCTCATTCGAGGAATGGGCCATGCCGTCGGGTGCGCAATCACGACCTTATGGCACGGCGATGGATGGCGAAGGCAATATCTGGCTGGTCGAGACGGGCGTGCAGCCCAACCGCTTTGTCGGCTTCGACCCGGATAGCGAAGAATTTTTCGCTAGCGGCGAGGTGCCTTCGGGCGGCCGCACGCTACGCCACATGCATTACCACGAGCCGACCAACACGATCTGGTTCGGTGCCGATACCAATACGGTTGGAAGGCTGGCGCTGGATTAGGGACCGCGCCAGCGCCCTACATTACCCGCCAAGGCCCTCCCGGCTGACCTCGATACTGGCGCCGCCACGGAAGCCGAACGGACCGGCTTCGGTCTCCTCGGCCACCATCTTGACCCACAGCTTTTCGCCGTCGCTGAACCAGGCGGTGTCGTTGGCGGCGCGTAATGCATCGAGGCTGCCCGTCTGCGTGCCCGAGGCCGCAGTAGCGAAACCTGGCAGAGAAAAGATCACCCATGAGCCGACGTCCATTTCGCGCAGGGTTAGCGAGGCATCCTGCCTGTCGGTGATCAGTTCCATTTCGGTTCCGGCGCGAATGGTGCTCTGCCCGCTGGTCAGCGAGAATTCCCGCCCGTTGCGGACAAGCGTATGCGCGGGCGGGGCTGGCCGTGACGGAATGTCACTCCCAGCGCCGCCGCCCAGCAGGCTGGGGCCGCTCCCGGCAGGAGGACGATCGCCGGGAGGGGCAGTGCGAGTGGGTGCACCGATGATCAGGCGACCGTAATCGCCCGTGCACACGGCTGCATTCCAGTCCTGCCTGACTTCGCAATTCTCCTCATCGGCGGCGACGCTGTCATAGACGCCGTCATTGATGAGGATGTAGCTGTCGGGGACGCCGCTGACCGAGCCATCCTTGTCATGGATGGCCGAAGTCCTCCAGGCCACGCCGCCGAGGTGGTCATTGCCCCAGCGGAATTCGTCGCGCGGGAAATGCACCGGCTTGGCATTGATGAAGGTGGCGCCTTCGATGGCGTTCTCGGTGCTGACGCCGGCGCTTGTGTACATCAGGTAGGAAAGCGCGCCCGTATCGCGCAGATCATTGTCGGCGTAATTCACGAAGGTCGTGTTCACCACGTCGTGGCGATAATCGTAATACTCGTAGCCGCGGATCGGAAAGTCCGGGATCAGCGGCTTTGGCAGGCTGCGACCATAAGCCAATTCCTCCGGCGTTGCGGGATTGCCGACATTGTCGGTCTCGCCCACGAACAATGAGTCGACCATCAGCGAGGTGTAGGGGTCACGCCCACCATTGCCCGATGCATGCGTATAGCCCATGGCGTTGTCGGCCATTCGCGCATTACTGAAGATGTGCATCTCGCCGCGGCCCCAAATGCCGCCATTGCGGTTCTTGTAGGCGGTCAGATCGGCAAAGACGTTTTCCACCGTGGCGCTATTGAAGTCGCTGACGTCGGCCTTGGGCATGTGGGCATTGCCAGTGACGCCGAAGCTGTTGTCCTGGTTGATGTTCCGGTCGAACATGAAGCCGTCATAATTGGAGTGGGCCACATTGCCCCGGAACTCTCGGAAAGGCGTACGGCGTGGCCAGGTCTGCGCTGCTATTTCCGTGCCTTCAAACTGGCCGTTGGGATGTTCGGGCAGGGACATCCAGAAACCGTTCGAGTCCGAACCCGCGGCGACATTGCCGATATAGGTGTTGTCGGGATTGGTGATCCAGAATGTCGCAACCGTATTGTCCGACGGAAGCAGCACATTCTCCGATTCTTGTCCCGCCCTGCGCATTTGGTAGCGCTCCTCGAAAGTCGGATCTTCGCCGGCAGCGGCAAGGCGCGTGGGCATGCAGTCCAGCGTCGGGTGGCACTTGGTCTGGATGCCGAGATTCTCGACGAAGCGGTTCCCGTTCTCGATCCCGTCTTCCATGAAGAAGCAGTGGCCGACCGTGTTGAAGGTCACGTTCCGCTCGATCGCGAGATTGTTGGTACCGTGCACCGTCACACAGCGGTTAAACGTGTCGTGGATGGCAGCGTTGCGGACATACATGCCCTGGCCTTCGCCGAGCACGTGGAAATGGATCGGATAGCGGGCGAGGGTGAGGTGCTGGCCCATGCGGGATAGCTCGACGCTGTCGATATACATTTGTGAGCCGGACATCGCCATGATGTGGCCGCCGAAATAGCTCTCATCGGCGTCTTCCGATGCCTGGATCTTGATGTTGCGGCTCAGCATGCCAACCTCACCGCGCTCGTCGACGCCGAAGGTGATCTCGCCGAAATGCATGTATTCGAGCGGCTCTGCAAAACTGATCGTGTTGCCGTCGATCGCGGTAATGTGACGGCGCTCGGCCTGGCGCGGATTGAAGTCGGTCGAGGCGAGGACAATCTCGTCGCCCACGCGCCAGCCTGACGCATCGAGGACGGTGATACTCGTTGCGCCCTTTTCCGCCGTGGCAGAGAGCTTCGTCCAGGTATTGTCGCGATTGCCATGCAGGTTGAGCGTGCCCTGCATCAGCATGATGCCGCGATCGCCCATCGTGTTGATGTCTTCACCCTCGACATTGTCGGTCAGCGTAATCGACGCGACGTGCTGGTAGGGATTGGCTTCGGTGCCGATCTGCAGTTCACCGCCCGGCACGTAGATCCACTCGGATTCGAGGCTGATATCGCGCTCGTCCGAGAAGGCGAGCTTGCCCTGGATCGTCAGGCTGCGCAGACCCGGCGCATCCATATCGAGCACCACGTCCATGTCACGGGTAATTTCGACGGCATCGCCTTCGCCAGGAACCTCGCCCGAAGGCCAGGTTGAGGCATCGGACCAGAGCGACTGCGCCGAAGCGCCCGAAGCTGCTCCAAGCAATAGGCTTGCTGGAATCAGTGAAGAAGCAAGAAGCAGGTGAGACTGCATGCGCATGACGATCATCCCCTCAACCGGGACTTTGCGTCCCGTGTCTTTCTATTTCGGACGGTCGTATTTGCTCCGCCCAAGCAAAAAACCCCCGGCGACAGCCGGGGGTTTTCTATCCGTTAGCCGCCGAGGCCTTCGCGGCTGGCCGTCAGG
>JGI12292J12840_1001011_pt1 | contig 12205 bp, 10 predicted proteins | sample TtaePargueraPR_8_FD_12840 | JGI IMG/M metagenome (IMG submission 12840) | reverse complement strand
TTGATGACCGCTGGGCTGATGTTCAAACTCATGAAGTTGCGGCCAGCGACGAAACCAAGGCCCTTGCCATGATCGAAAATAGCTACCCGTCAGAAGATGGTTTCGTTGTCGATCACGTCAAACGCCTAGGATAACAGTCACCAAACATATTCGAAAAAAAGCGTGGTCAGCTTTGCTGCCGCGCTTTTTTTCTGAGCTGAACCTGCAAAACAAAGCAGGATTGATCAGGGCATTTGGGCCTATGACCTCAGCTTGCCCAGCATTTCCCGCCCCTTGGCAACGGCAAATTTCTGTGCCTGCGAGAAGGTTGGGTTTGGCGGCATGATCAGGGCGTCAGGGTCAACCGGGACCTGAATGACGGTTGGCTTCTTGCTTGCAAACGCTTGTGACAGTGCGCTTGAAAGTTCCTTGGCGTTTTCCGCACGCAGGCCAAGACAACCACAGGCCTGGGCGATGGCCGCCATATCCGGGTTTTTAAAGGCGATTGCATGTTCTGGCAGACCTTTGGCTTCCTGTTCCAGTGCGATGAAGCCAAGCTTGCTGTTGTCAAAGACAATAGCTGTAATCGGCAGGTCGTATTCTGCCGCGGTCAACAGTTCGCCCATCAGCATGTTAAATGCGCCGTCGCCGGCAATTGCCACAACCTGACGGTCGGGATAGGCAAGCTGCGCCCCATTGGCGCCGGACAATGCAAAGGCCATCGTGCCAAGCCCGGATGACAGCGTGAAACGCTGATTGCGGCTAACCCGCAAATGCCTTGCCGCCCAGGCTGTGGTCGTGCCGGTATCAACCAGGAAAATGGCGTCATCGGCTGCATGGTCTGCGATTGCGGCCATGACGCTTGCGGGGTGAAGCGGGCCTTTGTCGGACTTTTCGATCTTTGACCAATCGTCTTGCTGATCCTTGACCTTGTCGATCCAGTGTTTGCGCTGCGTTTCGGTGTCTTTGGGCGTGACGCGATCAAGAAGGCCCTGCACCGATAGCTTGGCACTACCGATCAACGGGGCATCAATATCAAGCCGTTTGCCGATCTGGCTGCGATTGCTATCGATCTGGATGGTTTTGGCATCTTTGGGGAAAAATTCCTGATAGGGGAAATCGGCGCCAATGATGCACAGCAAATCGCAATCTTCGACAGAATCTTGACCCGGTTTGCCTCCCAGAAGACCCAACCCACCAATGCAAATCGGATCGTCGTCATCAAGCCAGTCTTTGGCGCGCAGGGTTCTGACGATCGGTGCATCGATCCGGTGTGCCAGATCAAAGATCTCCTGTGCTGCCTCGGCACCGCCAATACCGGCAAGAATGACGGGCTTCGATGCCTGATCAATCAGTTTGGCGGCGTGGTCAAGGTTCTCGCTGGACGGGGAAACTTCGCGGGTTGCCAACAAGGTTGCAATATTGATCGGATCATCGGCGCAATCGGCACTGGCGATATTGTTCGGGATACAGACATGGGCGGGCGCACGATTTTCAATCGCGGCCTTGCAGGCCTCTTTGAGAATACGCGGGGCTTGTGCCGGATCCATGATCGTCTCGGAATAGACGGTGACGTCTTCGAACAGCTTTTTGAGGTCAACTTCCTGATGATACTCGGTGCCGATAAATTCCGAATCAACTTGGCCTGTGATGGCAAGAACCGGGGCATGGTCGTGACGGGCATCATAAAGGCCGTTCAGAAGATGAATGGCACCACCACCCGCCGTGCCCACGCAGCATGAAAGATTGCCGGTCAGTTTTGCCTGTGCGGATGCGGCAAACGCGCCACCTTCTTCATGCCGGACAAGGACGAAATCAATTTCATCCCTGTTTTCAAGGGCAAATGTAATGTCATTGATCGCGTCGCCGGGGATGCCAAACACATGTTTGACGCCAAGGTCGCTCAGTAAATTGATTGCGATATCGGCAACTTTCATGGGGAAACTCCTTGGTTTCAGTCGTGAGAGAGCCGCAAACTACAATCGCATCAACGGCCGGGTTTGATTACGAAAGCCAGAATGCATTCATGGTTTCTGCTACGCGTTTGAACGAAGCAAGATTGGCACCATCGCGATAATTGATGATTTTTCCATCCGGACTGTTTTCGATGCAGTCCTTGTGAATTTTGGACATGATTTCACGAAGGCGTTTGTCGACGTTTTCCGTATCCCAACTGAGACGTTGCGCATTTTGGCTCTGTTCTAGGCCGCTTACTGCAACGCCGCCGGCATTGGATGCTTTGCCAGGGGCATGCGGGACATTGGCGTTGATGAATACTTCCTGCGCCTTTGCCGTCAGTGGCATGTTCGCGCCGTCACAAAGCATCATCAGTTTGTTTTCAACAAGCTGCTTGGCGTCTTGTTCATCAAGCTCGTTTTGGGTTGCGCAGGGCAGGGCAATATCGCACTCAAGCCCCCAGGGGTTCTTGTCTTCAAGGAACTCGGAATTCTTGCCGCCGTCAAATTCTGACAGCGATTTGCGTTGGTTGTTTTTCCAGTCATCAACCTGATCAAGAAGGTCGTTTGTCATGCCATCGGCAAAGTGGATGGTGCCGGAGCTGTCACTCAGACTTATGACCTTGGCTTCAAGTTCTATGGCCTTGCGCGCGGCGTGAAGCGCAACATTGCCTGCGCCACTGATCGCAATGCGTTTGTCTTTGATTTCCTTGTTTTCCTGATCAAGCATGTGACCAAGGAAATAGATGCAGCCATAGCCGGTTGCTTCTGTGCGACCGGCACTGCCGCCAAAGTGGCATCCTTTCCCGGTCAGCGCACCGGTCCACTTTTGCGTCAGCTTGATATAGTGACCAAAAAGGATGCTGATTTCACGTCTGCCAACGCCGATGTCCCCGGCGGGCACATCGGTATCTGGCCCGATATGCCGATATAGTTCCTGCATGAATGCCTGACAGAAACGGCCGATTTCCTGCGGGGATTTGTCCTTTGGCGAAAAGTCGGCACCACCTTTTGCCCCGCCCATCGGCAAGCCGGTCAGGCTGTTTTTCAGGGTTTGTTCAAACCCGAGAAACTTAAAGATACTGGTACTGACGGTTGGGGCAAACCGAAGGCCGCCCTTATAGGGGCCCATCGATTGATTGAACTGAATGCGCCAGCCGCGATTGACCTGTATCTGTTGGTCATCATCTTCCCATGCCACGCGAAACTGCAGCACGCGATCCGGTTCCGTGCATCTTTCAAGAACCGCATTTTTGCGCATCTCGGTTTGATCAAGATACCAACCGGCAATAGAGCCGACGACTTCCTCCACTGCCTGATGAAATTCCGGCTCGTTCGGTGTCTTTTCCTCAAGCCGGCTTAGGAAGTCTTTTTGAAAATCAGATGCGCTTTGTGTCATTTAAATGTGGGCTTTTTTACTGTTTCTGCTGCTCTGGTTAACGTGCCAGAGGCGAAAAAGTGCCCGCATAATATTTTGTTTTGGTGGTTTTTAAGGTGCGATGAGCGCTTGATCAGGGGTTCTGTTGAAGCGTTCGCTCAACAAAATCAAGGCGGTCCTGCCCCCAGAACATCTCGTTGCCGACAAAATAGGTCGGCACACCAAAGATGTTGCGATCCCGTGCGGACTGGCAGTTCTCGTCATAGATCTTCGCGATCTCTGGCAAGTCGGCATGTTCGAGATATTCCGTCGACAGGCCGCTTGATATCAGGGCCTCGCGCACGGTCGCGGGCAGCGAAACGTCACGTTCACGCAGCCAGATATCCCCCATCAGGGTTTCAGTCAAAGCACTGACGTCCTTGCCATCGTCCTGAACGGCGATAATCGTGCGTGCCGCAAGTGTTTCATCTACCGGGAAATGGGTCGGATGCAGGTTGATCGGAATGCCGAGATAATCCGACCAGCGTTTCAGTTCAACAAGTCGGTATTCTTGACGCGGTTTCGGGCGTTTTGCCAAGGGCAGACCGCCACCATGTTCCCATACATCGGCTGCCCGGCAGGGTTTATGGATAATTTCCACGCCGTGTTTTTTGGCGATGTCGACAACGCGGCGAAACCCGAAAAAAGACCACGGTGATTGCACGAAGAAATAGTGGATGATGGGTTCGGACATATGGGCCTCCTGACGCCGCGATGCTGATTATGTTTTTAAATTGCCGACGTTCGACACCCACCACACTGCCCAAACAGGGGTGCTGCGTCAAATGTCCTTGGCGTAATCACGCACAGGTTCAGGTCATATGTTTGTGATAATGGAATGCGAAATATCTGCGCGGCCTAGTAGTCGAGCCACCAGGAATATTCATCAATACCCGCCATCAGAACACCGTCAAAGCCAAGCTTCATGATGTTGCCGAGATAGCTGTTTTCGCTGCCAAAGATGATGCTTTGCCATTCGCGTGACCAATAATGCACGTGGTTTTCCTGTCCCCAACGTGCCATCAGGTTGCCTTCACTGATGAAATCGGGACTTCCGGCCCGCCATCCGCTTTGCCAGTAATAACGATATGTCTCGGCAGTTGCGATATTGAGGTACGAAATCAAGTTCCGTGGTGTCCCGGTCTTCTTGTAACGAAGCCGCTTCATATCATCATAGGTTAGCGGAATGGTCCCGCGATGGAACGGATCAATGATCAGCGTGTCGTAGTTCGTCGCAACCAGCGCTTCGACATAGGCGTCCTTGGTGCCATAGGGCGAACTATCAAGCACCAGTGCAAAGTTCTTTGCCTCGCGGATATTGTCGATCACATGCGGGTTTGCCCCGAAAGGTGTGCTTGGAACCTTTGCCAGAGATGAAAGCTGCATGCCCGGCGGTGGGGCCGCGTAATAAAGTGCATCGAGCCCCCGAAGCTGCGCGCGCGCCTTGTCCATGTCGGATCGATTTTCGGTGTAATCGACGGCAAGATATTGCAGGCCTTCAAGTTTCAGCCGTTCCAGATAGCCCAGAATATATTTTGTCTCTTCGGCGTTGGTGGCTTCGCCGTATTTCTCAAAGCCGTAGAACGGGGCTTCGACCAAAATGCCGTCAAGTGCACGCAAATAGTTCCGGGCGGGCTCTGCAACGCCCCGTGTCGCGAACAGGGTTTTTTCCAGGAACTCTGTCAGTTCCAGGCCATTCATCGCGATAATCGAAAAGTCACTGCGATAGCTTTTTGCCCACCGACTGATCGCGATGACGTAATTGCGCATTTCGTCGACGAAGTCTTTTTCGGGCTTACCGGTGTCAGTCAGTCCGGGGAGACCCTCGGTCAGGCTATTGGGGGCGGGGACAAAAGGTTCAAGCTGCTGTGCAACTGCGCCAAGCGGTGTGGATGCCAGTAATGCTCCGCCAAGCCCCGCCGCGCCGGCGCCAAGGAAATGTCGGCGCGAGATGGATTTGGGCGCGGCTTTTCCGCCACACGCATTTTGCGCCGGTTTTCGGATCTGTCCTGACGTGCTGTGAGGTTGCTTGGCCATGCCTTTATCCATCGCTGATGATATGGGCGATCTTATGATGCTGCCTTCATTGCGCCTTGCTGTGTGATCAACTCGGTCACCCGGTTGCCAATTGCAAGGGATGCAGTAAGACCCGGTGATTCAATACCATAGAGCATTACAAGACCATTAAGCCCGTGCTGTTTTTCATCAGCAATCATGAAGTCACGCGCCGCTTCGCCCGGGGCCTGGATTTTTGGTCGCACCCCGGCATAACCGGTCTGAAGCGCACTTTCATCAAGATCGGGATAGTATTTGCGGATCGCTTCGGCAAAGGCGCCTCGGCGTTCTTCGGGGACGTCATAGTTTGGCGCATCAACCCATGTCACATCCGGGCCAAAGCGCGCCTGTCCCCCCATATCAAGGGTCAGATGGATGCCAAGTCCGGCCTGTTCGGGGGCAGGATATATCAGGGTGGAAAACGGTGCCTTACCCGATAGCGTGAAATAACAGCCACGCGCATAATGTTGCGGCGGGACGGATACCTGTGGCAGGCCGGTAAAGTTCCGGCCCAAGGTCTGGCTATGCAAGCCACCGGCAACGATTAGTTCCGCGCAGGTCAGGCTCATTTCTTCGCCATCGGCATCAGTGGTGCTGACGGTATAAAGTCCGTTTTCGAAACTGACGGCCGTGACCTTGGTGTTGATCGCAAGTGTTGCGCCATTGTTTTCCGCCTCACCCAGCAGGGTGACCATCAACTGGTGGCTGTCGACAATGCCGGTGGACGGGCTTTCTAGGGCACCGACACAATGAAGGGCTGGTTCGCGTTCAAGGGCCTCTTCGCGGGACAGCCAGACAAGGTCGGTGACACCGTTTTCATATGCCTTGTCCTTGATCCCGGCCAGTGCGGCCATTTGGTCTTCGACTGTGGCGACAATCAGTTTGCCAGTGCGTTTGTGTTCGATGCCGTTTTCTTCGCAATAACGATACAGCATCTCGCGGCCGGTGACGCAAAGCTCGGCCTTCAGGCTGCCTTTCGGGTAATAGATCCCGGCATGAATGACTTCGCTGTTGCGTGCGCTGGTTTCGGTGCCAATCGCATCATGCTGTTCAATGATCAGGACTTCGCGGCCGGTTCGCGCAAGTGAACGGGCACAGGCCAGGCCGACAACGCCTGCCCCGATGACGATGGTTTGGATATCTGCAGTCATGATCACGTGTATCTTGTTTAGGGTGGTGGGTTTAGTTTGCCTGGCGGAAATAGACAGCCTGTCCTTGGTTGTCCTTGCCATTGCCGGTGACAACAGCGGGGATTCGCTGGTGTAAATACCGCGCGCAAAGCTGCTGTCATTACAATAGACATACCAGCTTCCGAACGGAAGCGTATCACTTTGATAGGCACCGCCTTCGTGGCGCCAGATGCCCTCGCAATGACGTTGGTCATCATCAAGGATCATTGTGCCTTCGCCCGATGGCTGATCAAAGCGCAGCGTGCCGGTTCCGCGCACCGATTGCCAGTTGGTGATGATATCAATGCCATCAATCGGCGGCGGGGTGGTTTCGCCTTCAGGCTGCTGAAGCGGGGTTTCATCTGCCGGTTCGACAACGGTGGCGGCAATTGCCGAATTTTCCGGTAGTTCAATGTTCAATCGTCCAAAGAATCCGGCGGCGAATTCCTGAGCATCAATCATTGGCAGACCACTGAGAGGGGCACTGCTGCTACTTGTGGCCTGAACCTGTGTCGGGGTGCAGTAGTAGCCGAGCAGGCGACTGCCACGTTGGGCCGGTGTTTGCGGATCCCATTGCCCGACAAAGGAAACGCATTGCGACCCGTTGCGGGTAAAGGGCGACAGGGCAATCGGGCCGTATCGGGTTTCCTGCACGAAGCTTGCACCATTCAGGCTGGTGCGGCCGCGAAGCGCGTCAAACATATCAAGCAACTGCTCGGATGCCATGGCTGTGCTAAACCGAAAGCCGGGGGCGGAGGTCGTATAGACCGTTTCAAGGTACAGATCGCTTGCTGCGGCAGGGGATTCGCTTACCGAGCGCGGCGCATACCAGCGGCCGACAAAGACCGTGCTGTTATCGCGATACTGACGCAGAAAGCTGTTCTGACCCTCGACGTCTGCGGCAAAGACAATAGGGCTCTGCTCTTGCGGGATTTGCTCGAACCCACCGGTTTGCTGTGCGACGGCCATCTGTGGTGTTGCCACGAGAAGGCTTGCAAACATGCTGCCGATCAAAGCCGCCCGATACCTCACATTGCGTCCTTTCTATATGTTTTCAGGCGCATTTTTGTATTGCGCTACTCTTATCTTTACCTTTGTGCATCTAGATTGGCTAGGGGGCAGTCAACCGATGCCTGTTAACGTGATCTCTTTTACCTTGATTTTTGGGTGCAAACGGGCTCATTGGGGAGGTTGGCCTTGGGGACAAAGTCAAAAAGCCTGAAGATACGGAGCATTTTATCATGACGGTGCAACAGACCGGCGCAAACGGGGACAGCGCGGGCCAGCAGACGGCAACGGACAAACAACCGCCGTCCAATCGCGCCCATGTAATCGTGATCGGCAATGAAAAGGGCGGGTCAGGCAAATCGACAACGGCGATGCATTTGATCGTTTCCCTGATGAAGATGGGGTTCAAGGTCGGATCGCTTGATATCGACGCCCGTCAGGGGACGCTGACACGCTATGTCGAAAACCGGAACGCCTTTAACGACCGCAAGGGCCTTAAGCTTCCGGTGCCCGATCATCGGCCGATTTATCGCAGTGAATTACCGGACGCCAACGAAGCCAAGCTGGACGAGCGCGAACGCTTTACGACCGCTCTTGGTGAAATGGTGACCGGCTGCAACTTCATTGTCATGGATTGCCCGGGCAGTGACAATTACCTGTCGCGCTTGGCCCATGCCTGTGCGGACACGCTGATTACCCCGATCAATGACAGCTTTATCGACCTTGATATGCTGGCGCGGATTGATCCGGACAGCCTTGATATCAAGGGGCCCAGCATCTATGCCGAGATGGTCTGGGATGCGCGCAAGCGTCGGGCGGCCATCGATGGTGGTACGATTGACTGGATCGTCATGCGCAACCGTCTTTCACATCTTGATGCGCGCAACAAACGCGACATTGCCGAAATCGTTGACAAGTTGGCAGATCGCATCCGCTTCCGTCAGGCGCCGGGCTTTGGCGAACGTGTGATTTACCGCGAACTTTTCCTCAAAGGTCTGACGCTGCTGGATCTGCGTGAAAAGGGTGTCGGCATCCCGATGAGCATGTCGCACATGGCCGCCCGTCAGGAAGTCAGATCGCTTCTGGAAGTGATCGGCTTCAAACCGGCCGACGGCGAGGAGTTGCCGATCTGACTGCATCCGGCCTATATCTTGTGGGACGACAAATTGTCCAACCGGAATATGAAGCAGGCAGGTCTCCTTGACGCGCAAAGACATCATTCCAGAGACATCCGACGCCAACGAAGTGGCAGACTTCCTTGGCAAGGCGCGGCAGATGGCGGTGCATGCGCCGTCATCCGGGCCTGCACAGGGACGACTGATTTTTGCCATGGATGCAACCGCCAGCCGCCAGCCAAGCTGGGACAGCGCGGCTGAAATTCAGGCGGAAATGTTTGAAGCGGTCGATGGTGTTGGCGCCCTTGATGTGCAACTTGTGTTCTTTCGCGGGCTTTCGGAATGCAAATCAAGTGGCTGGTGCCGCAATGCCAAATCATTTCGCGACTATATCACAAAGGTCACCTGCCGTGCTGGGCATACTCAGATCGAACGGGTTCTGGCCCATGTCGAACGTGAAGCGGGTGATAAAAAAATTGATGCCTTGATTTATGTCGGCGACTGTATCGAGGAAAATCCAGATCATCTGGCCCCGATTGCCGGGAAACTGGCGCTTCAGGGGGTAAAGGCATTCATGTTTCAGGAAGGCCGATCGGGATGCGGCATTTGCTTTTGGCGAAATTGCGCGGATAACCGGTGGTGCCTTCATGCAGTTTGATGCCAGTGCAGCAGGCAAGCTCCGTGATTTGCTGGGCGCAGTGGCAAGCTATGCCGTGGGCGGGCAGTCCGGACTTTCGATCTATCAAAAGAAAACCGGGTCCGAGGAAGTGCTCAGGCTTGGTCATCAATTGCGAAAGCCGCGTTGATGCAGTGGTTTTTGATCGGCATCGCAGCATTTATCGGGGTTGGCTTCTTCATTCGCTGGATGACAGAGGCCGAGCCCAAAGAAATCCGTAAAATTGTCTTATTTCTGATCATCTTGGTGTTGATCATGCTTGCGGGCTGGTTGTTGCTCACAGGTAAGATTGCCGCGATGGGTGCTGCTTTGGCGGCGACTGTGCCGTTTTTGTTTCGGATGATGAAGCTTGGATTCCTGTGGCCAATTTTTCGCAGGATCTTTGCAGCGTCCCGAAAACGCGCCCAGCCGGGAAGTTTTGGCAACCGCACATCCGGTGTGGGATCAAGTTCGGAAATTCGCACTGAATTTCTGCATATGGTGCTTGATCTTGAAACCGGGCAAATGCGCGGTGGCGTTGTCAGCGGTCCCTTTGCCGGGGCCGATCTTGACAGCTTGGGACTTGACGACCTGCAGTCGCTTTATGTTGACTGTTGCAGTGCAACCGACCAAAGCCGGGCGGTTCTGGAAGCCTATCTTGAACGCCGCCCTGATTGTGCGGGGTGGCAAAGCTGGCGCCAGAAAGACCACGGCGAAGACGGAGCACAAAACGGAGGAAGTGACCGCAACCATAACGAGCAAGGCCAAGGTGGCAAAAGGAGTTCAAGTGCGTCAGGCATGACGGCGAAAGAGGCCCGAGAAATCCTGGGTGTGGCGGATAACGCCACCCGCGAGGAAATCAACCGGGCCTATAAAACGCAGATCAAGGCGGTTCACCCGGATCATGGTGGATCGGACTATCTGGCCTCAAAGATCAATGCCGCGCGAAGCCTTTTGTTACGGCTATGTAAAGATTAGCGTCAATAATACGTGCGCTTGCTTGATCCGTGTTCTGGAATTGTGGCAGAAGCATATATGCGGGCAATTCCAATACGGACTGGCGTGCAGCGGTTGAAAAAGGAAAGTATTGAATGTCAAAAAGAATCAAGAAGGCAGTTTTTCCGGTCGCAGGCATGGGAACCCGTTTTTTGCCCGCTACCAAGGCAATGCCAAAAGAAATGCTGCCGGTCGTTGACAAGCCGCTTATTCAATACGCTGTCGAAGAAGCCATTGCGGCCGGCATCGAAGAATTCATTTTTGTGACTGGTCGCGGCAAAACCGCGATTGAGGACCATTTTGATCGCTCTGCCGAGCTGGAGGCGATCCTGACCGAGCGCGGCAAGGAAGAAGCATTGTCCAAAGCGCTTGAAATGATCCCGGAAAACGGTCGTGTGACCTATACCCGTCAGGGCAACCCGCTTGGCCTTGGGCACGCTGTTCTGTGCGCCAAGTCGCTGGTCGGTGACGAGCCGTTTGTTGTGTTGCTCGCAGATGACCTTATCCAGTCAAAAGTCCCCTGCATGAAGCAGATGGTCGACAGTTATGGCCGTACCGGCGGTAACATGGTTGCCGTCATGGATGTCCCGCGCGATGAAGTTCACCGCTATGGTGTGCTTGAAATCGAAGGCACCAATGGTCGCCTTGTCAGTGCGTGCGGCATGGTTGAAAAACCCAAACCCGAGGAAGCCCCTTCGACCCTGTCGGCCATCGGGCGTTACATTCTTGATCCGGGCATTTTCGAGGTGCTTGAAAACATTCCGCGCGGCGCTGGTAATGAAATCCAGCTGACCGATGCGTTGGCCGCAATGATCGGGAAAGTGCCGTTCTATGGCTATAATTTCGAAGGCCGTCGTTTTGATTGCGGCAACAAGATCGGCTTCCTGAAAGCCACAATGTCATTTGCCCTTGCCCGTGAAGATATGCGCGACGATGTCCGCAAGCTTATTCACGAATTCGCCGAGGGCGAAGCGGCAGAGTAACCATTCATGTCAACAATGTCCGACCGGAATAGCGATGTGATCTGTTCCGGTCGGGATTTACTTACCAGGATAAAATCTCCATGCGCGTAGCTATGATCGGGACCGGATATGTTGGACTTGTTTCCGGTGCCTGTTTTTCCGAGTTCGGTACGGACGTTGTTTGTGTCGACAAGGATGTAGAAAAAATCGCCCGTCTCGAAGACGGTATCATGCCAATCTACGAGCCCGGTCTGGATGTTCTGGTCGAAAATAACGTCAAGGCAGGCCGCCTGACCTTTACCACCGACCTCAAGGAAGGGGTCAAGGATGCGGACGCTGTCTTTATTGCCGTGGGCACACCGACCCGTCGCGGCGATGGGCATGCTGACCTGAGTTACGTTTATGCCGCGGCCGAAGAAATTGCAGAAGCCATGGACGGTTTTACCGTCATCGTTACCAAATCGACGGTCCCGGTCGGAACCGGTCGTGAGGTCGAACGTATCATTCGTGAAAAACGCCCGGATGCAGAATTTGCAGTGGTCTCGAACCCGGAATTCCTGCGCGAAGGGTCGGCGATCGGTGATTTCATGCGCCCGGATCGCGTTGTCATCGGGACCAGTGATGAGCGTGCCCGTGAAGTGATGTCGGATCTGTATCGTCCGCTGTATCTGATCGAAACGCCGATTGTCTTCACCACCCGTGAAACGTCGGAAATGATCAAATATGCGGCCAACACCTTCCTGGCCGCCAAGATCACCTTCATCAACGAAATTGCCGATCTTTGTGAAAAGGTCGGTGCGGATGTCCATGATGTCGCACGCGGCATCGGCCTTGATGGCCGTATTGGCAAGAAGTTCCTGCATCCCGGTCCGGGCTATGGCGGGTCCTGCTTCC
>JGI12292J12840_1000970_pt1 | contig 12742 bp, 10 predicted proteins | sample TtaePargueraPR_8_FD_12840 | JGI IMG/M metagenome (IMG submission 12840) | reverse complement strand
ACTTTATCATTTTCAAAAGCAAAGTCATCCATCCGTTCCGGCACGAACCGGGCCTGCACAGATGTTTGCTGTTGCAAAGCACAGCTGGCTGATACACCGATCAGCGCCCCTGCAAAAATAAACTTTAATAACTGATTCATTAGGTTTCTCTCCAACAACCTCTAGGTTTGGTTTCTATTTTAACCCATTCCTGAAAGCACTGATCGGGTTAAAATAAATTGCTTTAATGCCCATTTACACCTTTGAAGTGTGCAAATGCCAAAGTAGTACATATGTTATAATATTACTAATTAACTTGTCATACAAGTTAATTTTACGCATCAAACTTTCACATTTGAAGCCCATAAAATATACATTTATTAAATTATCTCAGATTTGCTGTATTTTTATTCGTTACACCAATTAACTGTCTGTTTTACTCACGAATGATACAAGTTTAAATAAAAATAATCACACTCTATCAAAAAACGTAATTGTTAATTAATAAGTGTTAATATAAAGTAAAGTTCTGTGAGTTTGCTAACAGGTGAAAAGGAAATATGAAAAATAAATTTTTGCTGTGTTCTTGCATATGCGGCTCTCTTTTTTTGTCAGGTTGCAGTGGTAGTAGTGATACTGACACGAGTAACGAGTCAACTAATCAGCCCGAAAATGCACCTAATACTGCCCCGATTGCGAATTTTAGTTATGAAATTGATGGTCAGACTGTTAAATTTATCAATACCTCATCTGATCCCGAAGGTGATGACTTAATCCACAATTGGGCGTTTGGATCGGCCGGCCAGTCAACGGAATTTGAACCGTCAGTAAATTTTGCCACCGGTAGCCATGTTGTTGTGCTAACTGTAAGCGATGGTAACTTGTCTCATTCATTTGAGCAGTCACTACAAGTTGATTCTGCCAATAGTGGAAATATCATACAAGCAGAAGATTATAATGAGCTAAGTGGAAGTGGTAAATTAAGCAATGACGGTACTAGGGTTACCCATCTAAAAACCGGTGATTATCTGGTTTTTAAGGCAATTGACCTGACCGATATTTCTCAAATATCCAGCACTTATTCTAGTGAGAGTGAAGGAGCTCATATCGAATTCAGGTTAGATAATAGCGATGGGCAGTTGATCGCATCAACACCTTTACCGCGCACTAACGACTGGCAAACCTTGCAAACAGCAAAGGCTTTGTTGTTAAACCCGATAAGTGGTACGCAAGATTTGTATGTTGTGATGCAAGGAGCACCTAATAAGGCAGTAGCAAACTTAGATCATTTTGAGTTAAGTGATGAACAGATATTGGCTGTAGAGAATACGCCGTATTTATTGGATGAAGACAGCCATATTTTATGTACCATTCATGGCAAAATAGACAATAAACATTCTGGTTTCCGAGGATCTGGTTTTATTGATACAGATAACTCATTAGGTGCCTCTATCGCGTGGAATATCTGGGTTGATCAAACGGGTATTTACCCTTTAGAGTTAAGGTTTGCTAATGGCAGTGACAGTGCAAGATCAGGTTCGGTTAAAGTAAATGGTGTAGCATCGCAAGCTGTAGAATTGCTGGCCACCGGTGACTGGGACCAATGGCAGACAGAATATTTGCGAGTGTCACTTGAAGCGGGCAATAACCAGATTAGCTTGACTGCAACGGGTGTGAATGGCCTTGCCAATTTAGATCAAATTTTAATAATCGGTGAGGAAAATGCGAATCTTCTGGTGCATGATGGAGAATGTCAAACTGTTGAATTCCCGAATCATTCAGGAAGCACATTGGCTCAAACCGGCAATCCAGTACATAGCCAGTTTAACAAGTACAAAACTCAGTGGAATAAAGATAAAGCCGATATTATCTTATCCTACCAGTATGACAATGGCGGCTGGCCAAAAAATAATGAATATACTCAAATGGGCAGTGGTGGTTCCGGTGTAGGCTCAACAATAGATAATGGCGCAACCACTTTAGAAATGTCATTTTTAGCTGACTTATATCGTCAGGAGGGTGATGTAAGATACAGAGACTCGGTGCGCAAAGCCATGGATTATTTATTGGCTGCTCAATATGATACGGGTGGCTGGCCACAGTTTTATCCGTTAAAAGGCGGGTATGCTGATCACGCTACTTATAATGATGATGCAATGGTCAGAGTATTAACGCTTTTGCATTATGCGGCGCAATCAATGGCCCCTTTTGATACTGATATCTTTACCGATGCTGATAGACTGAAATTTGAAGCGGCAATCAATAAAGGTATAGATTACATTTTAAAATCACAGTGGAAACAAAACGGAGTATTGACGGTTTGGTGTGCTCAGCATGGTGCGCTTGATTATCTACCTAAAAAAGCACGAGCTTATGAGCTTGAATCTTTAAGCGGTAGTGAGTCAACCGGGATTATCGGTTTTTTAATGACACAACCTCAGTCTGAAGCGATTAAAGCTTCGGTTGACGCTGCGCTTGCCTGGTATCGTAGTCCAAATACGATTCTTGCCGATCATAAATACGATAAAAGTACAGAGGAAAAAATCGTACCCTCTGAAGGCGACAGAATCTGGTATCGCTTTTATGATTTAGAAACGAATCAGGGATTTTTCAGTGATAGAGACAGCGGCACCTATTATGATTTAATGGACATATCTGAAGAGCGCAGAAATGGCTATAGCTGGGGGGGAGGCTATGCCGAGAGCATTTTAAATTATGCTGATAGTGTTGGGTATTAAACACTACACAAGCCCATATAAGAATGCCTTTGATGCCACAATAATTGGCATCAAAGGTCAAGTGTTTCAATCTCAATGAAAGCTATAACTTCAGACTCAGGTTATTTTACTAATTCCGGTAAGCTTTTTGCCATTTCTGTTGCGGCCAGATTTGCAATAAAACGTGCGCCCTTAATAGAAGGATGTGAAATGTCTGAGGCTCCATTCGGAAAGTTCTTGTATTCGCCCGGTTCATAAAACAAAAATAGGTCTTTGGTTTTTTCTTCACCTAATTGATTAAAAGTATCTTCGGTCAGTTTATTCAAATCAATTAATACCACATCCATCTGTTTTGCTAATTGACGCATGGCATTTGGATATTCTCCCAGGCTGGGTTCTATTTTACCGCTATCGTTAAATGTAACCCGGTTAATTGAAGTTAATAATACAGGTGTAGCGCCACGTTTTCTGGCAAATTGAATATATTCAGTCAGGTAAGCCTGATAATCTGTGTAAGGGGCCACGTAAAGCTCATCTCTGTCTTCTTTTTGATCGTTATGCCCAAACTGAATAAACAAATAATCACCAGGCTCAATGTCATGTTTAAATTCGTCAAATCTGCCTTCCTGCATAAAACTGCGCGAACTGCGACCAGAACGAGCGCGGTTTACGACCGTAACATTAGAAGCAACAAAGTCCTCTAATGCCATTGCCCAGCCGGTTCTTGGAAACCATTTTTGTGGGTTATAGTAGGAGGCAGTCGAATCACCGATGACAAATAAATTAATATTTTCGGCTATTTGTGTTGCTTGATTTTTGTGCGTAACTATACATGCAGTCAGAGAGAGAACTGACAATAGGCTGGTAACTAATTTAAAATAAAGTTTCATCTAGATTCCTGTTTTAATCTTAGTTTTACTGAAATTCAGATATAAAAAAATCCCGGCATTGATGGCAAATTGGCCTGACGGGATTTTTATCTGGTTATGGATTCAGTTAGGACTGCATAAATCTGCTGACGAGATCACCATCGCCGATTAATACCGGTACTCGCTGATGCAGTTCTGATAATTCAGTTTGCATTATGCTGCCATCTTCGGTATTTGCTTTACCACCGGCTGCTTCAACTAACATGGCCATTGGGAAAGCTTCATACAAGAGACGTAATTTTGCTGGTTGAGCGGGGTTTTTAGTATCTGAAGGATACAAAAATACACCGCCGCGGGTTAATACACGGTGGACATCTCCGACCATAGCACCATTCCAGCGCATATTGTAGGTTTTATCCTGTGACTCAGGCTTAATTAATCCTGTAATGGTTTTTTGATAAAATTCTGACCAGTAATGATAATTTGCCATATTTATCGCAAATTCTCGAGTGCCATGCGGCAGGCTTACATTGGCTTTAGTTTGATAAAATTCTTTGTTGATTTTATCAAGCGTAAATTCATGAATTTCGCCCTGGACTGCAATTAATAAAATGGTGGCCGGGCCATATAATACATACCCGGCACAAACCTGATCATGACCGGTTTGATAATACTGTTCAACAGCACCGTCTTCGACATTATCTTTTGCCGGTAAAATCGTGAATATAGTCCCGATTTGACCATTGATATCAATATTTGAACTGCCGTCTAATGGGTCATAGGCGACTAGATAAGGTGCGCCGGACTTACAGGCTACAGGCAGATCTTCTTCTTCTGATGCAACTGAACGGACATAAGGGTTTTTGGCTAATATATCCAGTAAAATCTGGTTAGAAATAATGTCTAATTTCTTTTGTGTTTCACCTTGAACGTTTTCGGTTTCAGCTGCCCCATGTACACCAGAGATGGCACCCATACCGACTCGGAATGAAATTTCTTTTGAGGCCGATAATATTGAATGGATGACGTGTTGTAGTTTAGCATCGACATCCAAATCAACTAGTAAGTCTTCAAGTGATTGCATGATGTATCCTTATAATCGTCCAATACAGTTCAATTCTTCGAAAGACTGAGTCAGTCGTTTAACAAACGAAACTTCTGCATGACGTAACCAGTTACGAGGATCGTAATACTTTTTATTTGGCTTATATTCGCCTTCCGGGTTGCCTAACTGGGTTTTTAGGTAATCAGATTTTTCTTCGTAAAATTGTTGAATACCATGCCAGAAGGCCCACTGAGTGTCTGTGTCTATATTCATTTTGATCACGCCATAGACAATAGCTTCTTTGATTTCTTCAGCTGATGAACCTGAACCACCATGGAATACAAAGTCCAGCGCATTATCGGCTAAGTTAAATTTTTCACATGTATAAGTTTGAGAATCACGTAAAATTTTTGGCGTCAGTTGTACATTACCCGGATTGTACACACCATGAACATTACCAAATGAGGCGGCAATGGTAAATTGTTTACTAATGGCTGAGAGCTTTTCATACGCATATGCGACATCTTCTGGTTGAGTATAGAGAGCTGATTTATCCAGGTGCGAATTATCCACCCCATCTTCCTCACCACCTGTACAGCCTAATTCTATTTCGAGCGTCATCCCCATTTTTGCCATACGTTTTAAGTATTCAGCACAGGTTTGAATGTTTTCTTCAAGTGGTTCTTCTGAAAGGTCTATCATATGTGAGCTAAACAAAGGTTTTCCAGTTTGCTCAAAATGGGCTTCTGATGCATCCAGTAAACCGTCTATCCATGGGAGTAACTTACGCGCCGCGTGATCAGTATGTAAAATCACAGGCACTTTATAAAGCTTGCTCATTTGATGCACATAATGTGCAGCTGCCACAGCCCCGGCAACTGCTGCTTCATGTTTATCTATTTTTAAACCTTTGCCAGCAAAAAAAGTTGCACCACCGTTTGAAAGTTGAATAATAATCGGAGCCTTAACTTCAGCTGCGGTTTCTAACGCAGCGTTAACTGAATGCGTGCCAATGACATTAACTGCAGGCAACGCATATTGATTTTCTTTTGCATGTTTGAATATGGTTTGAACATCTTGCCCGGTCACAACGCCTGGCTCAATATCACTTAATATAGTCATTCTGTTTTACTCCCGAAATCAACCTGTCGAAGGATTAATTTGATGATCGTTATAAACACTCTTTTCAGCACGACAATAGTTATCTAATGCTAAAGATTGATGAAATTGGCCAACCTCAAAACCGTTTAACTAACGTCATGTGTATATGTCTGATTTATTGACATCAGTTGGTTCAGTCGGGTTGTAGCCTGAATCAGCTACTTTTTAATAATTTTAGTCAATATTATTAAACTCGTCAGTGCGATTAATTAAGCTCGCGTGACTGTATGTGATTGTTGCTGATTAATTTAGCATTGTTGTGAATGGGCTGCAAATCTTTTTATTTACAATTTTAATGAAATTTAAACGCCTGTTAAGGATTGATAAAGTAGTACAATAAGGGTTTTTAACTGAAAGTTAGCAGATTTTATACGCTATTTATTTTAACTGTTAAAATCTATATACACTGCGCACATATTGATTAGTTTGCCAAAATAAGCATATTGTGAGAGAATTCAACGCTATATTGATTGCAAATGCAGGTTTATGAACTACTCTTACTTGTAATGGATTTGTTAACCAGAGTTTTTTAATTATTGCTGAAGGTAAATTGAGCATTAATTAAAACATTTTTATAATTTATAAATTGGAATCATTAATGTTAGAAATACAAAGACAGCAATTATTGCTCGATATACTGGACGAAAAAAAATTCGTAACAGTATCCGAATTAACCCAATTGTTACGAAGCTCTGAAGCCACAATTCGGCGTGATCTGGTTAAACTCGATAAACAAAATAAGTTAGTCAGAGTCCATGGTGGTGCACAGGCATTGGAGTCTGGCAGAGAAGGTAGTAAGTTAAAACATATTGCAGGCGATGCATTTTGGGTTTCTAAAGAGACTAAAGCCGACGTGAAGCGCATGATTGCTAAAAAGGCAGTTGAATTATGTAGCGAAGGCGAATCTATCATTATCAATGGTGGTAGCTCGACTTATATGATGGGCGAGTTTTTACAAGAGCGTAATCTCAATATACTGACAAATTCGTTTGTGCTTGCTCAGGAATTGGCAGAGCGTAGCTCAAATCAAATTTCTTTGCCGGGTGGGGAAATCTATCGTAAGCAAGGAATCATTTTGAGTGCATACGATAATGATACAACGCAACACTATAGCGCGAGCAAAATGTTCATGGGCACACCGGGCATTAGTGAGTTTGGTGTGACTGAATCAGATGCTTTATTAATCCGCTCTGAGCAAAAACTACGTCGTCAGGCAGAAAAATTAATCGTATTAGCTGATAGTTCAAAGCTGGATCAACGTAGCAGTTTTATATTCTGTCCGTTAACTGACGTCGATACGCTAATCACAGATGCGGCTGCAGATGAAAAAATATTGGATAGTTATCGCCGTTTAGGTGTTGATGTTATCGTCGCTGACGAGGAATAATCATTCATTAAGCAAATCAAAAATCCGCGGTGATTTGCTTAACTAGCGAAATGTTTACAAACCATTCATTTCTTTTTTAATAAAATGTCCACTCTCTCTTGCGCTAGATTAACTTGTATGACAACATACAACCAAGTTGTTATCCAGTACAAGTTATTAAAACAATCTGTTAATTATTGGTATTTGGGTAAATTTAGCTTTAATATGTAGCTTTCGTTAACTTGTCAGATAAGTGAGTTGTATTTGGAATCGCTGGTATTTAGCAAAATTCGTCGTTCAAGTAATTTAACATCCGAATTAGCCGATTTGCTCAGAGAACAAATTAAAACCGGCCAATATGTGGTTGGTAGTAAATTACCTTCGTCCAAATACATTGAAGAACAGGCCGGTGTCAGCCGCAGTGTTGTCCGGGAAGCTGTTGCTCAGTTAAAAGCTGAAGGCTTTTTAATTAGTCGGCAAGGTGTGGGTGTGTTTGTCGCTCAAGCTAAAGTATCTAATTCCAATACATTTGAAATTGATGCGTCTGAATTTGCTTCGATTACTGATGCGATTCAAATACTGGAACTTAGAAAAGCCGTTGAAGCTGAAATGTGCGCAATGTGCGCAGAAAAAAGAACAGAAAAACAACTGGATAAGATAAAAAGTTGTTTTGAATTAATAAATGATAAAAATGCCAGACAAGAAGATTCTATGCACGAAGATTTTGCTTTTCATCGTTCAATAGCAGAAGCCTGTCAGAATCCTTATTTTGTGCGATTTATTGATTTTATTGGCTCAGGTGTCATCCCTGCGAGGGAAATCATTACCCAGGGGCATAATGTAAACACCAGTGAGTATTTAGAACTGATACAAAATGAACATCAGAAAATACTCAGGGCAATTGAACTAAAAGACAAAGAGTTTGCCAGAGCAGCTATGAGGGCGCATTTAGAAAATAGCATTGAGCGCCATCAGCAGAGAATTAACATTGGCAAACTGGAAACGACTGACTAAACTCAGATCATTAAATTTTTAGTCAATTAACTTTATTATAACTTGTCATATAAGATGACATCTCGACAGTGGGGAAACTATGAAAACCTTGGATATCTTTTCAGTTGAAGACAAAGTTGTTTTGGTTACAGGTGCAAGTCGCGGTATTGGCAGAGCCTTAGCGGTTGGTTTTGGTAAAGCGGGTGCAAAAGTTATTTGTGCGAGTTCACGAGAAGGTGGTACGGCAGATACTGAAGCTGAGATTAAAGCCGCTGGTGGTACTGCTGTTGGTGTATTTGCGGACTTAGCAGATCATCAAGCGGTTGAAAAAATGGCGCAGGATGCCCTGGCTGCATTTGGCCGAATCGACGTACTGGTTAATAACGGTGGCACAATTGCACGTTACCCTGCTGCTGAATTCCCGTTTTCAGAATTCCAGAAAGTAATCGATGTTAACCTGAACTCTCTATTCTTGTTGAGTCAAATTGTTGGTAAAACCATGTTAGAGCAGGGCGGTGGTAAAATTATCAATACGGCTTCAATGTTGTCTTACACAGGTGGCTTAACGGTACCAGCCTATACTGCAAGTAAACACGCAGTTGCAGGTGTAACTAAAGCTTTGGCTAACGAGTGGGCTAATCAAAACGTTCAGGTGAACGCTATCGCACCGGGTTATTTTGCAACAGATAATACACAGGCATTACGTGACAACCCAGAGCGTAATCAGGAAATTAAAAAACGTATCCCTTCAGGTGAATGGGGTCAGCCGGAGCAACTAGTTGGCGCTGCAATCTTCCTGGCAAGTTCTGCCAGCGATTATGTTAACGGCCATATTTTAGCAGTTGACGGCGGTTGGTTAGCCAGATAATCCAGTCATCCATATTGAGAGGATTTTAGAATGAGCACAAATTACGAAACGCGCTATGCAATTGGCGCAAATGAAGCAAAAGCCTTTGATACAGAACAATTAAGAAGTAACTTTTTAATTGAAGATTTGTTTAAGCCTAATGAAATCAAGTGGGTTTATACCCATTATGACCGTCATATGGTTGGCAGTGCACTACCGGCGGATAAGCCACTGGAGCTTGAGTCAATAGATTCACTAAAAAGTGATTTTTTCTTATCGCGTCGTGAGCTAGGTATTATCAATATTGGCGGTGATGGTGTCGTTGAAGTTGATGGCGAAACTTACACTTTAGCTAATAAAGAAGCTTTATACGTAGGGGCGGGTGATAAGAAAGTTGTTTTCTCTAGTGTAGATGCAACCAAACCTGCGAAATTTTATATGAACTCTGCTTGTGCACATCATGCTTTCCCGGACAAAAAGGTCACGAAAGCGGATGCGAATGTTTTAAACCTAGGCAGCCCGGAAACAGCTAATGAGCGTGAAATCAATCAGTTATTGATTCACAGTGTTGTTCAAACCTGCCAATTACAAATGGGTTTAACGATTTTGAAACCTGGCAGTGTCTGGAATACCATGCCATGCCATCAGCATGATCGCCGTATGGAAGCTTATTTATATATCGACTTACCGGAAGATCAGGCCGTGGCTCACTTTATGGGTGAACCTCAGCAAACCCGTGTAATGTGGGTTAAAAATGAGCAGGCAATCGTTTCTCCGCCATGGTCAATTCACAGTGGTGCCGGTACATCTAATTATGCCTTTATCTGGGGCATGTCAGGTGAAAACCTGGATTATGATGATATGGATAAATATGGCCCTGCTGAAATAAAGTAACCTTTTTTCAAAACCCCGTGTGTGTCAATGGACAAGGAAGTTCATTTTTCAGTCATACTTTAATTTTAAAAGTATGACTTTTTTGGGTTTTTCTCTTCAAAAATCAATTTGTTATTTAAGGTTACAAAATGACTGTCAGTGATTGAATTTGCTTGATAATGTTTCTTTGATGTGTATATTAGGTGATATATTTGTATCAAAGGATTTATCAAAATCATGACATTCAAACAATCCAATCTATTTAAGCAAATGGCGCTGGTATTTTCTTTTACACTGGCCGCTTGTCAGCCCGCGACTGAATCTCAGGTTTCACAGCAACGCCCTAATTCCACAGAATCGCAAGATAAAAAGATCGAAACCAAACAAGCTGACTCAGTTTATTTATTTTCCTCTTTCAGAGGGAATGGAGAAGGTGGTTTACATCTGGCTTATAGTCGTGATGCGTTAAACTGGACCGCCCTGAATCAGGATAAATCGATTTTAAAACCGCAAGTTGGTGGCAAACTCATGCGTGACCCTTGCATTATTCAGGGGCCAAACGGTGAGTATCATATGGTTTGGACCAGTAGTTGGGAAGATGGTGGCATTGGTATCGCACATTCAAAAGATTTACTGAACTGGTCCGAACAAACATTTATCCCGACTATGGCTGATTTCCCAACCGCTAAAAATGCCTGGGCACCAGAGATATTCTGGGATGATAAAACTCAGCAGTACATTATTTTCTGGGCATCGACGATTCCGGGATCTTATCCGGAAACCGAAGCTAAAGCAGATAAAGGCTGGGATCATCGGATGTATGCGGTTACCACAAAAGACTTTGAAACTTATTCGGATACTTTTTTATATTTACAACCTGATTTTAATGTAATCGATTCAACTATCATCTCTGTTGATGACAAGTACATTATGATTTTAAAAGATGAAACCCGGTATCCACCGGAAAAAAACTTACGTGTCGCTGTTGCCGAATCTATCATGGGTCCATGGCAAGTAGACGAAAAGCCCTTTACGCCAGAAGGTGTCTGGGTTGAAGGGCCAACCATAGCAGAACATCAGGGCTGGCATTATGTTTATTACGATGAATATACTAACCATGAATACGGCGCTATGCGCACGCAAGATTTTAAAAACTGGGAACTGGTTTCAGAAAAGTTAAGCATGCCCGAGGGTAGCCGTCACGGTACCATTTTAGAAGTGTCTCAAGCCACTTTGAATGCTTTGATTTCAAGTTTAGAAAAAACGGATTCGTGAGATGTCATCAAGTTTTAATCTGCTGAAGTTTATAAGGCTGGTTGTTTTACCGGTAATATTGTTTGTTAATGCCAGTTGTTCGCCGATTGAGTCCGCCGAGAAAAAACAAAACTCGGTTACTCAATTTATGATTGTCAGTTCATCAACGCAACAAACCGTCTTTATTGATAGAAAAGCTGATCCATTAATTAAATGGGCGGCTACGGCATTTATTGATGATATTCAGGCTTTATCCGGGACACAGCTTAAACTTGAGTTGACACATCGGGCCGATAAGCCGGGCATTTATGTGGGGCAAATAGGTTCTGAGTTAATGTCAGTTCAGGGCTTGCTCGCAACTGAAACCCAAACTGAGTTAAATAATGCTTGGGAGACTTTTGCCGTGCAAAAACAAGCCGATAAACTTGTGGTTGCCGGCAGTGATATCCGGGGCACAGTTTATGGTTTATTTGAACTGTCAGAACGCTTAGGCATTTCACCCTGGCGTTGGTGGGCAGATGTTGCGCCTGAACTTCAATCAGAAGTGGTTTTAGAGCTGGAAGATGGCGGTTTTCAGTCAGGGCCTTCGGTTCAATATCGCGGCATATTTTTAAATGATGAAGACTGGGGATTACAGCCTTGGGCGGAGCACACTTTTGAGACAGAAGTTGGTGATATGGGGCCAAAAACCTATGAAAAAATCTTCCAACTCTTACTCAGGTTAAAAGCCAATACAATCTGGCCGGCTATGCATCCCAGTACCCAAGCGTTTTATATGATAGACGGCAATCAGCAGATGGCGCAGAAATACCACATAGTAATAGGTACTTCGCATGCGGAACCTATGCTGCGCAATAATGTGGATGAATGGGACAGAAACGCCTTTGGTGATTATAACTATTTCACCAATAGTGAAAAAATTAACGAGTATTGGCAGGGCCGGATTAATCAGGTCAATAATGAAAATGACCAGTTTATTGCAACCTTAGGTATGCGAGGCGTACACGACAGTCATATGGAAGGTTCAGAGAGTATTGAAGATAGTATTAAAATTTTAGACGACATTATTAATACTCAGCGTAATATGCTGGAGACCACGCTTGGCAAACCGGCTGAATCAATACCGCAAACCTTTATTCCATACAAAGAAGTACTTGAACTGTATAACAATGGCTTAACAGTACCCGACGATGTCACTTTAATGTGGACAGATGATAACTATGGTTATATTCGTCGGTTAAGTGATAAACAGGAGCAGGCGCGCTCCGGCGGGAGTGGGGTATATTATCATTTAAGCTACTGGGGTCGTCCGCATGATTATTTATGGCTTAGCAGCACTCAACCTGGGTTAATCTGGTTTGAAATGAAAAGAGCTTATGATAATGGCGCCAAAAAGATCTGGATAGCGAATGTTGGTGATATTAAACCCGCCGAATATAACATGGAATTCTTTTTAGATTTAGCTTGGGATATTGATTCAATTCAGGCAGATACTATTGATGTGCATATGCAAACTTGGGCTCAGAGAGAATTTGGCAAGGCAGTTTCTGAACCGCTAGCTGAAGTGATGAGCGAATATTATCGTTTAGCTTTTTTGCGTAAGCCAGAATTTATGGGGTGGAGCCAAACCGAGCCAAC
>JGI12292J12840_1000907_pt1 | contig 13492 bp, 9 predicted proteins | sample TtaePargueraPR_8_FD_12840 | JGI IMG/M metagenome (IMG submission 12840) | reverse complement strand
GACAGGTACTGTTGCTGCGAGTGACGTAGATGGTGATAGCCTCACATTCACGCTGGGTGAGCCAAGTGAAATCCTGTCATCGAATGGATACACATTGGTTTGGAGTGGAGATGGTACTAACAGCCTGACGGCGACAGCGAATGGTGTCACCGTTGCTACACTGACCATAGATAATGACGGTGATTACACGTTCACGCTGTATCAGCCGATTGAACATGGTGATGACACGATTGAAGATGCGGAATCACTGACCTTTGGTGTGACCGTAAGTGATGGCAGTCTGACAGACAGCACGACATTGTCTATCAACATTGAAGACGACAGTCCTGTTGACTACACCCCAGACGCTGGCTTGTTGAACAATGCTGCTTTGGCGAGTGTGACTGAGTCACTTAATACGATCAGTGCTACTGGTGCAGATGACAACTACGGTGGTGCTGATATTACTGACGTAGTGTTCAATGCTGCAGCTATTGAGGGTGGCAACCCTACGAGCCTGACATCAGGTGGAAGCGATATCTACTATTATGTGTCAGCTGATGGTAAGACCCTGACTGCTTCAACCTCAACTACTGAGGGAGGTGTAGACGGCGCTAACACTGTATTCACGGTTGGTATTGATGACACAACTGATCAATACACTGTAACGATGGTGGGCACTATTGATAATAACTCCGGTTCATCCTTCGGTAATTTGTCGGGCACCGGTGAAGCAGGTAATCCAGGCTTCAAGATTGTTGAATCAACAACCGATGATGCTCTGGAGATTCTCTTCACGCCTCGTGGCACAGCAACATCGGTGAACAGTGACTCGGATGACGTTGCTGTTGGTTCTCAGTTTATTGATACTGGCGATGGTTTACGAGTAGACTTTGGCGCCTTCTCGAATGATGACAAGGGTACTGGTAACGGCAGTGACGACACATACGTTGTTGACGACGCAGAGACAATCAATGGCTTTAGATTCAGCTTTGATCAAATCTCCGGTGGTACTACGGCAACAATATTGCTAACCGCTTATGCGTCAGCCGGTGCAGTCAATAATGTGACTGATGATTTCCCTGTCGATATCACTAAAGTCAGTGTTTATGATGCCGGTGGTGTACTCATTGCCGAGTTTACGGGGGATGATACTGTTGATGGCGTCATAGTAGACTTTCTGGCGAATGGAACAGTCAGTGTGGGTGGATTAGAAGCTGATTATTCGGTTGTTACCTACACTGAGTCTGGATACACAGGTATTTCAATAGATAACGCCAATGCTGGTGGATCCGATGGTAAATTCTCACTGAGCAACCTTCAGGTAGAACAAACCAATGCTGGTGACCCAATCTATGACAGCTTCGATACTATCCTGACCGATTCTGACGGTGATACATCAACAGGTACTATCGATGTGACCTTCGCTCCTGGGGCTGCAATCGTCGGCGATGCGGGTGATAATGACATGATTGTCTCTGCTACAGCAGGTGATGACATCCTCTATGGTGGTGCGGGTGATGATATCCTCACTGGTGGTGACGGTGATGACATCCTCAACGGTGGGGAAGGGGCTGATACATTTATCTATCAATTTAACTCAAATGATGGTGGCTCTCTCTCTAGTACTGGGGATGACATTATCGAAGACCTGAGTGTAGGAGATGTATTGGTATTCGACGATACTATTGATGGTATTACTGATGTCGCAGCTTTGGATGCTGTCACTACAGTGGCTGGAGATGGTTCAAACAATACCGTCATCACTTTCACTGATACTGGTGATACGCTAACTCTTACTGGTATCGGTGAGTACAATAGTATTGCCGATATTGTCACTGCCGGTTACACAGTGGATGTAAACCCTAGCTAGGAAGTATCAGCATTAGGAAAAAAACTAGGCCGGCTTTTTAGCCGGCCTTTTTTATTCGTGGAAATTGAGAGATTGACTTAAGCAGTTTGAGGATAGGCTTAACTCTGATTCAAGACTGCTAATAGTGTTTGCAGATGATTTTCATATCGCTTCCAGCGCTGGACCGAAGAAGCGTATACAGGCTGTCTGACTTGGTACTTACTTGCCGTGGCGACGGGTCTTGGCGTGTCATGATGGGCTAGGCAGGATGGCTCCCAGTCCAACCCGCAGAATTCAAGCAACTGCCGAATGCTTGGCTCTGGGTCTGCAACCAGTGTTTCGTATTGGAGATTGACTATTTTGTCTTTGAAACAAGTTTGCCAGTGCGTCATTAGCTCCTGATATCCATTGTAAAAATGGCCTAAATTTTCCAGGTTGAATGAGTATTCCTGACCTTTGGAAAAGTTCTGAAAAAAGCAGGACAGACAGGTATCAACAGGGTCTCGTTGTGAGTGAATAATTTTGGCATTGGGGAACATCTGAAGAATCAGTCCAATGTATTTGAAGTTCAACGGATGCTTGTTAATTACATATGCTGACTTATCTGAAAGTTGAGCTAGTCTTTGTACATACTCTGTACCAAACCCAATCGCATCCGAATAAGTCATATCAGGCATGAAGAGTGGGTATGGCTTGTTCAATTTTGTCTCAAGCATTCGGACAATCTGAGAAATATCGTTAAGCTCGCCGGCACCAAATACCCGAGAGTGACTGGCAAGTATCTGTTCCAGCAAGGTGGTACCTGAACGTGGCATACCTAAAATAAATACTGGTGTATGAGTGTATAAGCCCCATTCTTTTCGGTTCCTGCAGAACTGCTTACTGAAAACCTTTTTTAGTTGGTCTATCTGAGCTTGATAGGCATGAACATCAAATGTGGCGTTTTTATGTTCATTACCCGAGGAGTAGTGATAAAAAGCTTCATCATAATTGCCAGAATCAGCATGAATCTTGCCTGCTGCAAAATGCAGATAATTTTTCTCAACAGCTGATAAATCGTTTCTTTCCAGTTGTTTGGACAAACGTTCATAGATATCGGAATCACAGGATATTTTTGTGCACTCAGTAAGTCCTTGGTATGCCTCTGCATAGTCCGGTTTTAATTCTATGGCTTTGGAGAAATGACTGATGGCAAGGTCAATATCTCCCATCCGGGAATAGAATCCGGCGATATTGTGATGAAATGCAGGGTGATTGGGCTGCAGTTTTATCGACTTTTCAAGGTAAGACCTTGCCACATCCAGTTGTTGATTCTCAGAAGCAATAAGGCCGAGGTAATGAAGTGCATGGGGATTGGAAGGCTGTTTTTTTAATATTTCCTGATAGATACCTGCTGCTTCAGCTTTTTTACCTTGAGTGTGAAACTTGAGTGCTTTAGACAAGTTTTCTTTAGTATTCATTTGCTTGACCCTGGAAGCCTGATCATCCATTTACTGATGAAGAATAACCCGACCTTGGATATTGTGCTAATTGGGTGACTAGGCCGTTGTGAAAGGTAGCTTAAACATACTTTATAAATGGCTTAGGGTAGTACCAAAGTACAATATCTACGGTCTGAAAAAAGGCGCAATCTAAAATTACAACAGACACTTAACGGTCATGTTGACATGTTGTTTCTATAAAGGAGGGACATGACATGGCTACTCAAATTGGTTTTGTAAAAGCGATTATCGGCGAAGTCACGGCCATGGCGGCTGATGGCTCAAGCCGGACTTTACAGGTTGGCGATAGAGTTTATGCCAACGAACTCATTACAACAGGCCCCGGCGGCGCAGTCGAAATCGAATTTGCTGATGGCAGCGTGATGGATCTGGGCAGAAACTCCCAGGCGCTGCTTGATAGTGAAATGTTTGATCCGAATGCACCTGTGGTGGCTGAAACTGCCGATGATGTTGTACCTGACGATATTGCTGCTATCCAGCAAGCGTTACTCGAAGGTGAAGACCCCACTCAAATCGGTGAAGCCACAGCTGCAGGCGCTGGTGTAGAAGGTGGCAATGAAGGCCACGAACCGGTCTTTGTTGATTACCTGAACCCCGCGATTATTCCGGATGCCGGTTTTGACACGGTGGGTGTGATTAACGAGTACGACTTGCCGGAAGAAGACATCATTATCCTTGAGGAAGATGAGCCGCTTCCGACTGTGGTCGTTTCGGTTGAGGTTGAAATTGAAATCGACCCACAAAACCCACCGCCGGATAATGGCATCCCCAACGAAGACTATCCATTACTGGTAGATGGCAATGGCGCGATCGTGCTGGAAGGCACCAACGGTGGCGAACCTCGGGAAGTCACCTTCCTGCTGAAATTAAGTGCTATTTCTGATCAGGATGTTGAGGTCACTTACCAATTACGGCCTCTGAGTGCAGACAACCCGGATGACTGGTTCAATGGTGCGCTGATTCAGACCGTGACCATTCCTGCCGGAACCCAGATTGTGCCTGTCACAGTGATGATCGTTCAGGACCACCTGGATGAAGGTAATGAACAGTTCGATATCGTTCTGCTCAGCGCCACTAATGCCACTATTAACCCCGATGCAGATACCGCGATTGTCACCATTTACGATGATGACACCACGCCGGTGGCTCAGGATGACTTTAATAGCGTTGCCGAAGACGAGGATGACGGCACACCGGTCACCGAAGGTAATGTGATTAGCGGTGCCAATGATGCCGGCAATAACCCGTTGGTTCAGGAAGACACGGATGAAGATGGCGATATCTTACAGATTGTGTCCTTCAGTGATGCTGACGAAACGGCTGCTCCTGACGGCATGGTGACCGGTGACTACGGCACCCTTACCATGGATATCAACGGTAATTACATCTACACGTTGACTTCGAATGACGACCCCGTGATTCAGGGCTTGGCAGAAGGTGAAACGCTGACCGATGTGTTCACATACATCGTCACGGATACCTATAACCAGCCGCAAACAGCCACATTGACGATCACCATTGTGGGCACTAATGATGCGCCCAATTTAACCGTCACCAATGGTGATACGGGTATGGTCTACGAGGCTGGTTTGCTGGATGGATCAATGATTGGCCTCACCAATATCACGGTCGATGGCGACTTCACGATTGCCGACCCGGATGGGCTGGATGATATTACCCACGTCAAAATTGGCACCACAGAAGTAGCGATTGGTAACCTGGTCGGTACGATCATCGACACAGGACACAGCACGCTGGAGATCACCGGCTATAACGCTGTAACCGGTGTGGCGACATTCACCTACACCCTTACTGATAATGTGTTTGATGGCGTAGGTGATGAACTGGATGTATTCAGTTTGAGTGTGTCGGATGATGGTGGTGTCAGTTATTCAACACCTGACAACATTACCATCACGATTGTGGATGACGAACCGGCGTTCACTATCGTCAATGATGGGCCGGACGTGGATGATATCGTCTCGCTGACAGCGTTTAACTCCACAACCCTGCATGATGGCGAACAATTTGCTGATTGGGTTTATGGTGCAGATGGACTGGCAAATGCCACGATCACCATCCCCGAGGGGGTAAACGCTGAAATCGCCTCCCAAAGTGAAGAGGCTATCGTCCTTAATTTCTACGAGGGAGAGGGTGAAGACCAAGTCCTGGTTGCCACCATGACCTTGAATTCGGATGGAACGGACTCACTGCAGACCTATTTCCGTGAGTTTGAAACCGAAACAATTCCTTTGTTGACCAGTGACGCAACTGCAGGTGGTCCCGGAATCTACTTTATTAACACACCTGATCTGCAAGTGACCATTACGGCGGATGACGGTGATGCTATTCCTGAGCCAAATTCTGATGACCAGGTCAATCCAAGTCAACAAGGTTGGGCCGTTGATAACAACATTATCGAAGAGGGTGAGTCGATTACGTTCGCTTTCGACTCAGCGGTTTCCAACTTTAGTTTCCGTGCTAATGGCTTTACAGGCGGAGCGGCGAGTGTTGGCCTGATTGTGACGGTTGTTTATGCTGATGCATCTTCAGAATCATTCTATCTATCAACAGATGGCACTGATTTGATTCACGTTGATGAGTTACCGGGGTTTGGTAACGGTGACGTCACAGACATTTTGTCAGTTACTGTTGAGAGTGACGCTGCAGTTCAGGACTCAAATGATGGTTTCCGTCTGAATGATGTGTCTGTAACGACAACATCAAGCACACCACCGGCAGATTTGGCCTATGAAGGTATTACGGTTGAGTTTGAAGATGGTGATGGAGATACAACCAGTCAGACCTTTAATGTTTATCTGGATGGTGACGCCGGCGCTGAACTGAATGTAGAAGCAATTGCCGGTACTTCAGGAGATGACAATCTCATGGGCGATGCCGGTGATAACGTGCTGATAGGTGGCCGTGGCGATGATGATCTGTTCGGCGGCGCCGGTGCCGATATCTTCGACTTCAATGAAGCCGATATGGGTACAGCCGATTCGCCTTATCACGATGAAATTATTGACTTTAACGAAGGTGAAGGTGATGTCATTGATCTGGCAGATGTGCTGAGTAACGCCGATAACCAGATTACTGGCGTTGAGAGCAACGGTCATCTGCAGATTCAGGTCAGCAATAGCGAAGGTGTCATTCAGACTATTGATGTCACAACGATTGTTGTTGCCAATGACGTTGCCGCACAGACCGCATTGGATAATCTACTGCTTTCTGGTGGGGTCGATGACGGAATCTGATTAATTTAATCGGGACTTCGTTGAGGCCGGCTTTTTAGTCGGCCTCTTTTTTGTGATGCGCTTCGCAAAATTGTGAAAATAGTGCCCAAATTAGTACCAAAGTACAGTGTGGCTATCCCTCGTAAGTGACGATTATATGGCTGTACAAAATAATCTTGTGTCACGGTAACGAGGAAAAAAATGGCTATTGAAGTGGGTGTTGTAAAAATTGTGTTGGGTGAGGTCACTGCGGTTTCAGCTAGTGGTTTGTCCAGAGTTTTGCAAGTTGGTGATAAGGTCTATGCCAATGACCTGATCGCAACAGGTCAATCTGCCGCTGTTGAAATTGAATTTGCTGATGGCAGTGTGACGGATCTCGGTAGAAATTCTCAGGCACTTCTTGATAGTGAAATGTTTGATCCAAACACGCCCATGATGGCTGAGTCTGTGGAAGAGGTTGTACCAGACGATATTGCTGCTATCCAGCAAGCCTTGCTGGATGGGGAGGACCCGACTCAAATCGGTGAGGCAACTGCGGCAGGCGCAGGTATAGAGGCTGGCAATGAAGGTCATGAGCCGGTTTTTGTGGATTACCTGCAACCCGAAGTGACCCCCGGTGCAGGTTTTGAGACTGTCGGTGTGAACAATACTTATGATTTGCCAGAGTCAGATCTTATTGTGCTGGAAGAGGATGAGCCCTTATTCTCGGCGCCTGATGTCCCTCCCGCCGTGCCACCAGTAGAACCACCAGTAGAACCACCAGTAGAACCACCAGTAGAACCACCAGTAGAACCACCAGTAGAACCACCAGTAGAGCCGCCAGTGGAACCACCTGTAGAGCCGCCAGTGGAACCACCTGTAGAAGATCAGACAGGTGCTTTCCTGAAAGTGAATACCAGTAATACGGGTGGCGGTGGTTCAACCGGTAACCAGTCGTTTGATGTGACGGTGACTAGTGCTGATGGAAGCTTGCACAGCTCTTCAGTGACTATTCAATCGGAAGAGGGTCAGCAGAATATTTCGCTTGAATTTGATAACCCCATTGAGTTTGAGGTCAACTCAACGTTCACGGTGGTGATTGATCATACAGGCGGTTCTGCTCACACCAACATTACTGACTTTACGCTGGTAGATAAATCCGGCAACGAGGTAGTGCTCAATGCAAATGGGGGGAGTGACAACACGACCTTAACCGAAGATGATGATTCAAGCTACGACGGCATCATCTATACCATTGATTTTGGGGCATCACTGGATAGCTATGTGCTGCAACCAGCCGTGGGTTATGACAAGGAAGGCGAGGGTAGCAGCGATATCCTTTATATCGAAAACCCGCTCAGTGGACAGCATGATGTCTCACTCGACTTCAGTCAGCTGGATATAGAAGATGCGGGCGGTAATCTGTTCGGCAACGTTGAAGCCATTGATATATCCGGCTCAGGTGCTCAGGAAGACAACACCATCACGATCTCTGGAAAAGATATCCTCGATCTCGGGGATGATGATGTCATCGAGATTCATGGTGATGCCGGAGATGTTGTAAACCTTGCAGATGTGGATGCAGGTGGTGCTGGCGCATGGCAGCTAGTTGGTGATGATGGAACAACAGCGACATACACCTATGCCGGTGGCGACATTACTGCTACAGCTATCATTGATAGTGTGATCACAGTGAATAACCTGACAGAGTAGTCTCAGTCGATCTGGAAAAGGGGCCGGCATCTGCCGGCCTTTTTTTTGCCGCTCATACGGGAATACTAGGCGGCATAGAGGTGGCAAAGCCTTGCCGCTATCTCTTATCTGGCGTTGCCGCCACCCCTTTGTAACCTTATAAAATCAGGCACTTCAGACTCTGGCACGCAAACTGCTACCTCATGCTTGAAGAGAGTTTTTTGTGGAGTGCGAAATGCCCATCAATTTTGATTCTGCGCTTGGAGTTCACGCTGACGCTTTGAAAGTGCGTTCACAGCGTGCTGAGTTGTTGGCAGCCAATCTGGCCAATGCCGATACGCCAAATTACAAAGCGCAGGATATTGATTTTCGCCAGGCCTTAAACAGCGCGATTAAAGACAGTTCATCGGCGCAGCAGATGCAAACCACACACCAGAACCATATTCCGTTTACCGGTGGTGCCGGCAACAGTGGCCTGATGGCGCCGGTTCAGTACCGCATTGCGATGCAGGATTCCTTAGATGGCAACACGGTGGATGAGCAGGTCGAACAGTCACAGTTTATGCAGAATGCGGTGCAGTATCAGGTCAGCCTGGAATTTTTGGGCGGCAAGTTCAGCAACCTGACCAAAGCACTGAAAGGGGAGTAAGTAGATGTCCTTATTTAATATTTTTGATATCGCCGGTACGGGGATGAGCGCACAGTCGCTGCGCCTCAACACCACAGCCAGTAACCTTGCCAATGCGGACAGCGTCAGCAGCAGTGTCAATGAGGTCTACCGTGCCCGTCAGCCGGTATTTTCTGCCGTTCTGGATCAAGCTCAGGAAGGCTACAAACAGGGTTCAGTGCAGGTGCAGGGGGTGACGGAAAGTCAGGCTCCGGTGCGCAGTGAATATAACCCGACCCATCCACTGGCGAATGAGGACGGCTATATCTTTCATTCCAATGTCGATCCGATTACCGAAATGGCCAATATGATGTCGGCCTCACGTTCGTATCAGAACAATGTCGAGATCGCCAATACCTCGAAACAACTCCTGCTGCGCACTTTGCAGCTGGGCCGCTAAGCAGCATAAGGGGGCGAGAGCATGGCAATCAATGGTGTAGGTGATAACCCATACAGTTTCCTCAATAGTCAGCAGGCGGCGACGAGCGAAACCAAAGATACCGGCCAGTTGGCGCTGGAGGATTTTATGTCTCTGATGACGACCCAGCTGAAAAATCAGGATCCGCTTAAACCTATGGAAAGCGGTGACTTCCTCGGGCAAATTGCGTCGTTCGGTACAGTCAGTGGTATTGCCGATTTGCAGGAGTCTTTCTCCAGTTTTGCGAAATCGATGCAGTCCGATCAGGCGCTGCAAGGTTCTTCACTGGTGGGGCGTTCGGTGCTGGTTCCGTCTTCAATCGGTTATATGACCGCGGATAGCGGTTTGACCGGACAGATCAACGTCGCCGAACCCGTCACCGATTTGAAAGTGACGATTTATAACGAAGCTGGTGTAGCGGTCAGAACCATCGAGATGGGGTCGGCGTCAGGTTACACCAACTTCAGCTGGGATGGCTTTGATAACAACGGCACTGCCAGCCCGGAAGGGGTGTATCAATTCAAGGCAACCGGTACGGTCAATGGTGAAAATACAGCCTTTGCCACTGCCACCATTGCCAAAGTTTCCAGTGTTCTGGTCGGCTCAGGCAGCCAGGGTTTAACAGTCAACCTCGCGGGCATTGGTTCAGTGCCGTTTAGCGAAGTACAAGAAATTATCTAAGGAGGGCATCACCATGTCTTTTAGTACAGCACTCAGCGGTCTTAATGCAGCCACAGCGGACTTGAATGTTAAATCCAATAACATTGCCAATGTGAATACGACGGGCTTTAAAGAGTCCCGTGCCGAGTTTGGTGATGTGTTTGCCGTGTCGGCCTTCGGTACCACCAGTCGCACTGCCATCGGTAACGGTACGGTGTTGCAGAACGTGGCTCAGCAGTTCAGCCAGGGTAATCTGGAATTTACTGACAATGCCTTGGATCTCGCTATCAGTGGTGAAGGGTTCTTTGCATTGGCGCCGGATGTCGACAGCGGTGAGGTGATTTACACCCGTGCCGGTGAGTTTGGCGTGAATAAAGACGGCTACATCGTCTCCAACGAAGGCTGGTTCCTGCGCGCTTTCCCGGTCGATAGCAGTGGTCAGATTTCGGCTACCAGCATGAATGCAACCGGGCCTATCCAGTTGCCGCCATCTGTCGGCGCGCCTGAGGCGACGACTTCATTGGGTATCGCCACCAATCTGCCATCTACCTCGCCAGGTATTGATGATGGTGCCGGTGGCATTCTTGCAATCGACCCGACTGATCCGGCTTCATACAGCTTTACCACATCAGCCACCATTTATGATTCCCTCGGTAACGAGCATATCGTGACCACCTACTATCAGCACATTGATGCTGCGGCTGATGACGGTGGTACTCCGGCCGGCGATAATCAATGGCAGATGGCGGTGTATGTGGATGGCGGCGATGTCAAAGGTGGTACAGCCGGCACACCATTTGCGCTGGAAACCGATGCCCGTGTCAGCTTCAATGCTGATGGTACGCTGAGTACGGTTAATCCAGATCCCATTACCTTGTCTTTTACCGATGGCGGTGCCAGTGAGTGGGCCAGTGGTGCCGAGACTCAGGTGGTGAATTTGTCTTTAACGGGGTCAACACAGAACTCCGGCGCATTCAATGTTGGTGCCTTGACGGTCAATGGTTTCCCGACTGGCCGTTTGACAGGGGTAGATGTCAGTGAGGACGGTTTGATTCGAGCCACTTACAGTAACGGCCAGGCAGTACCTATCGGTAAGATCGCCATGGGTGATTTTGCTAACCCGCAAGCCTTGAACAAGATCGGCAATACCGCGTGGAAAGAAACCACCGACTCGGGTCCTGTTATTGCCGGTGAGGCCTCAACAGGTAGTTTTGGTCAAATTCAGGCCGGCGCTTTGGAAAACTCTAACGTCGATCTGACCAAAGAACTGGTTGGCCTGATTACCGCCCAGCGTAACTTCCAGGCTAACTCGAAAGCGATCGAAACCAACAACGCCATTACACAGACCATCATCAACCTTCGTTAGGCTACTGATTAAGCCCCACTCAGTTTTTGAGTGGGGCTTAATACAAAGTGGAACAAAAACTGCTTCTTAATTAACAGACTATTTTTTGACGTAACACGTTACTAGAGGCAACCACTATGGATCGCAGCCTATTCATTGCCATGAATGCCGCCCAGCAAACCATGCTGGCGCAGGCAACTAACGCCAATAATCTCGCCAATATCAACACCACGGGTTTTCGTGCCGATTTCGAACAATTCCGTAGCATGCCGGTATTCGGCGAGGGCTTGCCGACGCGGGTGTACTCCATGACGGAGCGTCCGGCTACCGATTATCAGCAGGGTTCGGTGCAATCAACCGGTCGCGATCTGGATATTTCTATTCAGGGTGAAGGCTTTATGGCCGTGCAGGGCAAAGATGGCCGTGAGGGCTACACCCGTGCCGGTGATTTGCATATCACGGAAACCGGTCAGCTGGTGACCGGCACTGGATTGGCGGTCATGGGCGAAGGTGGCCCGATCGCGATTCCACCTGCTCAAGAGGTGGAAATCGGCAGTGATGGCACGATTTCAATCCGTCCTATTGGGGAAGCGGCAAATGCTCTTGCCGTGTTAGACCGTATCAAGCTCGTTAAACCTGATTTGCAGCAGGTGTTTAAAGACAGTGACGGACTGATGCGTATGCAGGATGGCAGTGACGCACCTCTGGACGCCACGGTAACCGTTGCTTCCGGCACGCTGGAAAGCAGTAATGTCAATGCGGTAGGTGCGCTGGTCAAAATGATCGAACTGCAACGTCAGTACGAGATGCAGGTGAAGATGATGAAAACCACGCAGGAAAACAGTGCGGCCTCGGCACGATTAATGCAGCTTGGTAACTAGAAAGAAGCCCAGCGTGAATTTAGGAGTAAGACCATGAATCAGGCTTTGTGGATAGCAAAAACCGGCCTTGATGCCCAGCAAACGCGGATGTCGGTGATTTCCAATAACCTCGCTAACGTCAATACCACCGGCTTTAAACAGGACAGGGCGGTTTTCGAAGATTTGCTCTATCAGACTATGCGTCAGCCCGGCGCACAGTCTTCCAGTAGTACCCAGTTGCCGTCTGGTCTGATGGTCGGTACCGGTGTACGTACCGTGGCGACTGAAAAGCTGCACACGCAGGGCAATATTCAACAAACGCAGAATGCGCTGGATATCGCGATTCAAGGGCGTGGATTTTTTCAGATCCTGATGCCGGATGGCACGATTTCCTATACCCGTGACGGTACTTTCCAACTGGACTCCACTGGTCAGGTAGTCATGTCCAACGGCTATCTGCTTGAACCCGGCATTACCATTCCGGAAGATGCTCAGAGCATTACCATTGGTTCTGATGGCACGGTCAGTGTGCTTTCTGCCGGTGATGCGTCACCCACCATTGTTGGCGAGCTTGATCTGGCGGATTTCGTGAATCCGACGGGCTTGCAGCCTATCGGCGAAAACCTGTTTAAAGAGAGTGCTTCCAGTGGTGCCCCGATTATCGGTACGCCCGGTCTGGATGGTTTTGGCACCACGATTGGTGGCGCTTTGGAAACCTCGAATGTGAACGTGGTGACCGAGCTGATAAACATGATCGAAACCCAACGTGCGTATGAAATGAACTCGAAAGCCATTTCAACTGCGGATCAAATGCTTCAGTACGCAAGTCAGAATCTCTAATCCCCCACCCCCGGGCCGGCAGTTTTTGCCGGCCTTTCTTTTTTTCTGCCGTATTTACCTGCTTTGCCGTTGGCACAAAGTCTGCAAGCACTCTCTGTAAAGATGATTTGCGGAGAGCAATAATGAAATCTCTGATCCCAGGTTTGGTCGTGCTGTTAGGTCTGCTCAGTGGCTGTAACAGTAATACGGTAAAGCGCGACCCCGCTTATGCGGCCGTGCGGCCGGTGCCGGTTGAACAGCAGGAAAGTTATGACGGTGCGATTTTTGACGCACGCAATAATATCGCCTTGTTCGAGGATTACCGTGCCCGCCGCGTCGGCGATATTTTGACAGTCAGGCTGGAAGAACAGACCGATGCTGAGAAAGAGACCGAAACCACGGTCAACAAGAACAACAACACCAGTATTGCCAACCCGACACTCTTCGGTGCCAGCCCTCAGTTCAGCCTGCCAAGCCAGTTGC
>JGI12292J12840_1000898_pt1 | contig 13632 bp, 9 predicted proteins | sample TtaePargueraPR_8_FD_12840 | JGI IMG/M metagenome (IMG submission 12840) | reverse complement strand
GCGGCGTATCGGATACCTCCCGCAGCGGGCGGAAGTGGCGTGGAACCTGTCGGTCGAGGCGCTGGTCGCGCTTGGCCGCCTGCCGCATGGCGATAGGGCGCCGGACAAGGTCGCGGCAGCACTGGCAGCGGTGGACCTCACAGACTTCGCCCAACGCAAGACCGCCACGCTGTCTGGCGGCGAGCTGGCGCGCGCGCTGCTGGCGCGCGTGCTGGCTGGTGAGCCGGACTGGATCCTTGCCGATGAGCCCTTGGCCGCACTCGACCTCGGCCACCAGCAGGCGATGATGCGGCATCTCCGCGCTGCCGCCGTTGCCGGGACCGGTGTCATCCTCGTGCTGCACGACCTCGCCATGGCGATGAACCATGCCGATCATGTCTTGGTGCTTGGCGAGGGCGAGTTGCGCGCAGAGGGACCACCCGAACAGGCTCTCACCGAAGCGATGATCGCTTCCATCTGGCAGACCAATGCAAGATGGCTTGGCGAGCCCGGCGCAAGGGCGCTCTCATTGGCTTAGGCGCTGGCCTAGGCCTCCATCAGCCCGCGCGCCTTGAGCATCGGCTCAACCTGCGGGTCGCGCCCGGTGAAATCGCGATACATTTTTTCATAGGGCCGCGAATGGCCACGGCTGAGGAACGTGTCACGGATCCGCTCGCCCATTTCGCGGGTCATGCCGCCATTCTGCGCGACAAAATCATAGGCGTCGTGGTGCAGCATCTCGGTATAGAGATAGGAATAATAACCCGCCGCATAGCCGCCGCCGAAAATGTGCGAGAAATAGGTCGAGCGATAGCGCGGCGGCACAAGTTCGGTATGAAGGTCGAGATTTTCCAGTGCTTTGGCTTCGAAATCTTCGACATTCTCTGGGGTTTGTCCGGCGGCAAGATGATGCCAATCCATATCGAGGAGGGCGCCGGTGAGCGCTTCACCCATGGCATAGCCCTGGTCGAACTTGCGCGCCCTTGCGATCGCCTCGACCAGCTCCATCGGGATCGTTTCGCCGGTCTGCCAATGGCGTGCATAATTGCGCAGCACTTCGGGAATTGTGGCGAAATTCTCGTGGAACTGGCTCGGGAATTCGACCCAGTCGCGCGCGGTGTTTGTGCCCGAAAGCGAGGGATATTGCTGGTCGGCGAACATGCCGTGCAGCGCGTGACCGAATTCGTGGAACATGGTGATCACGTCATCGAAACTGGCCAGCGCTGGCTCGCCTTCGGGCGGCGGAGCGACGTTCTGCGTATTGGTGATGACCGGCAGGTCTCCCAGCAAATGGCTTTGCTCGATGAAATTGCTCATCCAAGCGCCGCCCTGCTTGCTCGGTCGGGCAAAGGGATCGAAATAGAACAGCGCCAGATCGCTGCCATCCTTATCGCGCACGAGATAGACCGACACATCCTCGTGATAGGCGGGAATGTCATCGCGCTTCTCGAAGCTCACGCCGTAGAGCTTGTTCGCCATGTAGAAGACGCCGTCTTCGAGCACGCGGTCGACCTCGAAATATTGCTTGATGGCGCTTTCATCCAAGTCGTAGCGTTCCTGACGGATCTTCTCGGCATAATAGGGCCAGTCCCAAGGCTCGACGGTAAAATTGTGACCGTCCTGCGCGATCCTTTCATTGATCGCCTGCGCCTCGCGGCCTTGCGTGTCGGCGAGGGCCGGCACCATGGCGTTGAGGAAGTCGAGCGCGCCCGCTGGACCATCGACCATCCGGTCATACATCTGCCAGCTGGCGAAATTGTCCTCGCCGAACAGGGCGGCCTTGCGGGCGCGCAAGGAAACCATTTCGCGCACCGTAGCGCGCGTATCGTGCTCTCCGCCATGCGAGGTGCGCGTGATCGAGGCAAGGTAGAGCTTTTCGCGCAGCTGGCGGTTGTCGAGCACGGCCAATTGCGCCTGCTGCGTAGTGTTCTGCACGGTGAGCAGGAACTTGCCCTCATGTCCACGCTCCTTGGCGGCCTTGGCCGCGGCGGCGATCTGCGCTTCGGACAGGCCGGACAGTTCCTCGCGCGTCTCGACCAGCAGCGCGGCCTCGTTGGTTGCTTCCTTGAGCGACTGGTTGAAACTCGTCTGCAGGCTCGACAGGCGCGAATTGATGTCGCGCAGCTCTTCCTTCGCTGCGTCGTCCAGCAGCGCGCCGCGATGGACGAAATCGGCATAGGTCGTCTCGAGCAGCATGGCCTGCTCTTCACTCAGGTCGAGCGTGTCCTTCGCGTCATGCACTGCCTTGACCCGGGCAAAGAGCGCCTCGTTCAGATAGATCGCATCCCACATGGCGGCGATCTGCGGCGAGAGCGCGGTATCGGCCGCATCGAGCGTGGCATTGGTATTGGCGCTGACCAGCTGACCGAACACGGCATAGGCACGGCCGAACATTTGCCCGGTCCTCTCCATCGCCTCGATGGTGTTGGCGAATGTCGGCGCTTCGGGATTGCCCGCGATATGCGCGATTTCGGCCAGCTTGATGGCAATCCCCTGCTCGATGGCAGGCTGGTAATCTTCGTCCTTGATGGCGCTGAAATCGGGCGCCTGGAAGGGCAGGGCGGAAGGCTGTGCGAAGATGCCAGAGGCTTCGGGAATCGGCGGGAGGTCGGCTGCGGCGGTGGTCGAGGTCTGTTCCATTCCGCCTAGATAGTATCGATAGGTCAGGCCGGGAAGCGGGCAATATCCTCATAGTCAGAGCCGTGCTTGGAGAGGTGGCTTTCGCACAGGAGGAAATGCCTTACCTCGAAGGGAGCAAGGTTCAGCCCCTCATGGCGTGCCAGCCAGGGTGCAATGTCGCCGCTTGCGGCATTGAGGCGGGCGATCGTGATGTGGGGCACGAATTTGCGCGTCTCCGGCTCGACACCGGCGCGCTGGCAGGCCTGTTCCACGCGCGCCTGCAAGTCCGTCAGTGCGCGCGACGGGGCAATGGCCGCCCAGATCGCATGGGGGCGGCCCTTCTTCTCGAAATGCCCGACGCCTGCAATGGCGAGTTCGAAGGGCGCAAAGGTCAGGCGCGAAAGGCCCTGTGCGATATCCTCCGCCTGCGGGCGCTCGACCTCGCCGATGAAACGAAGGGTCAGATGCAGTTGGAGGTCCGACTGCCAACGCGCGCCTTCGAGTCCTTCCATCGTATCGAACAGCGCGTCGATGACAGGCCCGGGCGGTCGAATGGCAACGAAAAGGCGGTGCATGGTGACGTATTATCACAAGACGGCGGCTTGGCAGTTGGATAATGGCCAAAACCGCGCCATATCAGCGCGTTCGAGACCTATCAGACTGACTTTTCCTCCTTAATGCGACACGTTCGAACCCTCCTGGGCGCTCTTGCCCTTGTGCATGCATTGCCTGTGGCCGCGCAGGATGGAGGGGATGCGCCAGCAGGGCAGAGCGTCTCGCTCACGCCGGCGCAATTGTTCGGATTTGCCGACGAGGCGCGCGAGCGGGGCGACTTCGAAACGGCCGAGGCAGCCTATCGCGCGCTCGCCACCAATCCCGATATCGAGCTGCGGACCGAGGCGCGTTTCCGGCTTGCGCTGATGCTGGCAGACAAGCTTGGCCGCCATCGTGATGCCGCCGTGTTGCTGCGCGAAATCCTCGACGAGAAGCCCGATGCCGCGCGCGTTCGCGTGGAGCTTGCGCGCATGCAGGTGGCGCTCGGCAATTATGGCGATGCGGAGCGCGAACTGCGCGCCGCGCAGGCCGCCGGACTGCCCAGCGCGGTGGAGCAGGCGATCGAATTCTATGCTGCGGCGCTCAATGCCCGCAAACCTCTGGGCGGTTCCTTCCAGGTCGCCATCGCGCCCGACAGCAATATCAACCGTGCCACCACGTCCGAGACGCTCGGCACGATCATCGGCGATTTCGACCTCAGCGAAGATGCACAGGCGCAGTCCGGCATTGGCATCGCGCTGCGCGGGCAGGGCTATTTCCGCGAAGGGCTGGACGAAGGGATCGACCTGCTGGTGCGTGTCAACGCACTTGGCCGCTTTTATCGCGAAAGCGAATTTGACGATTACGTGCTCGCCCTGCAGGCGGGTCCGGAATACCGCATCGGTTCGGACAGGCTGAGCATTGCCGGTACGGTGAATTGGCGCTGGTTCGGGCAAGATCCCTACACGCTGGGCTATGGCGTTAACGCCGATTACCGACACCCGACCGGAGAACGCTCGCGCCTGACTGCCAGTGCCTCGGTCATCTACACCGACGACAAACTCAACGACTTGCGCGACAACCATCGCCTGTCGGCCGATATCGGGCTGGACCGTGCCTTTAGCGCCCGCTTCGGCGGAGGGGCGAGCCTCAATGGCAGCAGGCAGATTTCCCGCGACCCGGGCTATTCGACCGCCAGTGGTGGGCTTTCGACCTATCTCTATCGCGAATTCGGGGAGACTACGCTCGTCCTCAACATGGGCTACGATCACCTCGAAGCGGACAAGCGATTGTTCCTCTATCCGCGTCGGCGTGTCGATGACAGGCTCTCTGCAGGACTGTCGGCCACCTTGCGTTCTTTGCGCGTGGGCAGTTTTGCCCCGATTGTCAGTCTGCGCGGTGAAAGAAACTATTCCACTGTAGAAATTTATGACTATCAACGTGTTGCGGTAGAAGTTGGGATCACCGCCGCATTCTGAGTTGGGGGAGAGGATTTTCGTGAAACAAGTGTCCTTGCTTCGGCAGGCTTCTGTCGTCGTGCTCGCTTGCGCTCTTGCTGCATGTGGCGGCGGCGGTGGTGGAGGGACCAACAGCACGCCCACTCCTCCGACCGGTGGTGGGGGCGGAACGCCTACGCCCAGTCCGGCGCCGACACCCACGCCCACACCGGTACCGACACCGACGCCGACCTCCGGATCGCTGATCAATCCGACGAGTTCGACGACTTATTACAATATCGCGGTAACGCAGGAAGCGAGCGTGGACGGATCCGCGATCGTGACCAATGGGACTACGTCTGCGCAGACGCTGACCTTTGCGTACAATCCGGCAAACGGCACCTACACCGTCACCAGGCCCGACGGAGTGCGTCAATTCGGTCCTTCGGCGCTTGTTGTTACCGAGGGTGGCGCGCGGGTCAATTATCGCGAATATCAAGTCTCGGTGACCAACGGGTTCGAGAACCTGCTGGTCGGTGTCTTCCCGGATACGAGTGACCTCAATCTCAACTATGTGAGCAACGGATTGCTGGTTCGGCAGTTGCAGAACGGCTCCACGTTCACGGTGACAGCGGACTCCTTCCTGTTTGGGATCCCCACCCAGGCCGGCGGCATGCCCACCGGCACCGCGACTTATGATGTGTATCTGCTGGGTGCTACTACCGAGCCGGGAGACAGTCCGAAACTGTTCCGTACTTCGCTGTTCCAGGCGGGCCAGCTGGAAGCCAATTTTGGGACCGGTACCGTCAACGTAGATGGCATGACGACCGTCTTCAATTCTAATGGCGGCGGACCGACCGGCGGCAATTACGCCTACAGCGGAAGTGCCAATATCTCCTCGACCGGTTTCTCCGGTACATTCACGCTCGCTGGTGTTGCGGGGACATGGCAGGGTAGCTTCTTCGGACCGGCCGCGGAGGAAGTCGGCGCGGCATTCCGCTCAAACAATGGCACGTTCGACTATTCCGGGACCATGGTTGGAGCGAGCGATCCTGCATTCCGCTACCTCTCGGATGGATTTCTTGATTTGAACGGGCCGAGCAGTTTCAGTTCCGTCGCGGTATCCAGTTCGTCCGATGTTGACTCGGTGACGGGCGATATATTGAGCCAGTCCATCTCAGTGGGCAGCGCGCTGGATTGCTGCACGGTCAGCTATGATCCCACTAGCAATAACCTATGGCGGTTTTCCAACGATCACCCCTTCGACGACACGCAGATCGACAGTGGAGCGTCAGACGACCAGTTCACGGCCTATGCCAATGATCTGGACCCCAATATCGAGCATACTGCGCGGCTGCTGAAGCCGGGGCCGGGCAACTCGCTGGTCGAACTCACATACACATCCTTTGCAATCGTCGAGCGCACCAGTGGCTACAGCGACTCCTCGACCAGCCAGATGTTCGTCTTCGGTTTCGAAACGGACCTGATCCAGGTCCCAACCACGGGCAGCGCAAGCTACACCGGCGTCGCGCAGGGCTTTGCCAGCAGCAACGGCGCGGACAGTATTTTCTATTTGGTTGACGGGACTTCCTCGATCTCCGTCGATTTCGCCGCAGCTACCTGGAACGGTGCATTGTCGCTCACCGGCAATGACCGCAATTCAACCGGCAGCCGCAATTTCGGTGATTTCACTATCGAAGGCGGCCTCGTTTCGGGCGGCAATCTGCACCAGGCCGAAGTGTTCAGCGGCTTGACCGATGTCGGAATTGCCAATGGTTATTTCTTCGGACCTTTTGCCGAAGAGGTCGGCGGGACTTTCATGATCGCCATGCCCGATACAGATCATGCTGGGCACACGCTGGATATCCGCGGACTTTTCATGGGTAAGCAGGACTAGGTCGACTAGGGGGGCATGGGGAGGAAGCATAGCACTCCCTTGACGCCATCGAACATTTGGTGAACAAACACCATTGGCGACCCTCGCCAAAGGTCCACTGGACTCTTGCTCGCGAACACACCAAATCGGGACCCCTATGGCTCTCACCACAATTTCCGTACGCGGCGCGCGCGAGCACAATCTCAAGGGCGTCGATATCGACCTGCCGCGCGATAGCCTGATCGTCATCACAGGCCTCTCGGGCAGCGGCAAGAGCTCGCTGGCCTTCGACACGATCTATGCCGAGGGGCAGCGGCGCTATGTCGAGAGCCTGAGCGCCTATGCGCGGCAATTCCTCGAAATGATGCAGAAGCCCGATGTCGAGCATATCGACGGGCTCAGCCCCGCCATCTCGATCGAGCAGAAGACCACCAGCCGCAATCCGCGCTCGACCGTCGCCACCGTCACCGAGATCTACGACTATATGCGCCTGCTCTGGGCGCGCGTGGGCGTGCCATACTCGCCCGCCACTGGCCTGCCGATCGAAGCGCAGACCGTCTCCAACATGGTCGACCGGGTGATGGCTTTGCCCGAAGGCACGCGGCTGTACCTGCTCGCGCCCGTGGTGCGCGGTCGCAAGGGCGAATACCGCAAGGAGCTGGCCGAGTGGCAGAAGGCCGGCTTCACCCGTGTGCGGGTGGATGGCGAGATGTACGGGATCGAGGATGCGCCCGCGCTCGACAAGAAGTTCAAGCACGACATCGAAGTGGTGGTCGATCGCCTGGCGGTGAAGGAGGGGATCGAGACGCGGCTGGCCGACTCTTTTGAGACCGCGCTCAAGCTGGCCGAGGGGCTGGCTTATGTCGACCTGGCGGACGGCGTAGTGCCGGGCCGCGAGGATGAGGAGGCATCGGGAGGCGCGATGAAGGGCGCGGGCATCCCCGCCAACCGCATCGTCTTTTCGGAGAAGTTTGCCTGTCCGGTCTCCGGCTTCACCATCGAGGAAGTCGAGCCGCGCCTGTTCAGCTTCAACGCGCCGCAGGGTGCCTGCCCGACTTGCGACGGGATTGGCGAGAAGCAACTGTTCGATCCGCAGCTGGTCGTGCCGAATGAGGAGCTGACGCTGAAGAAGGGCGCAGTGGTGCCCTGGGCCAAGTCCAACCCGCCATCGCCCTATTACATGCAGGTGCTCACCAGTCTCGCCAAGGCTTACGGCTTCGATCTCGAAACGCCGTGGAACCAGCTCGAGCAGGACCAGCGCGACATCATCCTGTTCGGTACGCAAGGCTATCCGGTGGAGCTCACCTTCAAGGATGGGCGCAAGGAATATACCGTCACCAAGCCCTTCGAAGGGGTGATCGGCAATCTCAACCGCCGCCTGCTGCAGACAGACAGCGCGTGGATGCGCGAAGAGCTGTCCAAGTTCCAGACCGCTCAGCCTTGCGAGACCTGCCACGGCGCGCGCCTCAATGAAAAGGCGCTGGCGGTGAAGATTGCCGATACCGATATCTCTACGCCGACGCGCTACTCGGTTTCCGATGCATTGGAGTGGTTTACCGCACTTCCTTCGCAACTTTCCGAGACGCAGAACCAAATCGCCAAGGCCATCCTCAAGGAGATCGTCGAGCGCTTGGGCTTCCTCAACAATGTCGGGCTCGACTACCTCAATCTCGACCGCACTTCCGGAACACTGAGCGGCGGGGAGAGCCAGCGCATCCGCCTCGCCAGCCAGATCGGCAGCGGGCTTTCCGGCGTGCTCTACGTGCTCGACGAGCCTTCGATCGGCCTGCACCAGCGCGATAATGATCGCCTGCTGGAAACGCTCAAGCGGCTGCGCGACCTCGGCAATACGGTGATCGTGGTCGAGCATGACGAGGATGCGATCCGCAGCGCCGACCATATTGTCGACCTTGGCCCCGGCGCGGGCGTGCATGGCGGCGAAGTGGTGGCGCAGGGCACGCTCAAGCAGATCCTCAAATCGAAGAAGAGCCTCACCGCGGCCTATCTCAACGGCACGCGCGAAATCGCGGTTCCGGCCAAGCGCCGCAAGGGCAATGGCAAGAAGCTGGCCGTGCACGGCGCCACGGCCAACAACCTCCGCAACGTCACCGGCGCGATCCCGCTCGGCACCTTTTGTTGCATCACCGGCGTCTCGGGCAGCGGCAAGTCCAGCTTCACCATCGACACACTCTATGCCGCCAGCGCCCGCGCACTCAACAATGCCCGCGTGGTCGCCGGCCCGCATGAGAAGGTCACCGGCCTCGAATATTGCGACAAGGTGATCGAGATCGACCAGTCGCCCATCGGCCGCACACCGCGCTCCAACCCGGCCACCTATACCGGCGCCTTCACCCAGATCCGTGACTGGTTCGCCGGCCTGCCCGAGGCGCAGGCGCGCGGCTACAAGCCCGGGCGCTTTTCGTTCAACGTCAAGGGTGGCCGGTGCGAGGCGTGCCAGGGCGACGGGCTGATCAAGATCGAGATGCACTTCCTGCCCGATGTCTACGTCACCTGCGAGGAATGCCACGGCAAGCGCTACAATCGCGAAACGCTCGAGGTGAAGTTCAAGGGGCACTCGATTGCCGACGTGCTCGACATGACGATCGAGGATGCGGAGGAGTTCTTCAAGGCCGTCCCGCCGATCCGCGACAAGATGCATATGCTGAACGAGGTCGGGCTCGGCTATGTCAAGGTGGGCCAGCAGGCGACCACGCTGTCAGGCGGTGAGGCGCAGCGGGTGAAGCTCGCCAAGGAGCTCAGCAAGCGCAGCACCGGGCAGACGCTCTACATCCTGGATGAGCCGACCACGGGCTTGCATTTCGAGGATGTCCGCAAGCTCCTCGAAGTGCTGCACCGGCTGGTCGACCAGGGCAATTCGGTGGTGGTGATCGAGCACAATCTGGACGTGATCAAGACGGCGGACTGGATCCTCGACCTTGGGCCCGATGGCGGTGTGCGCGGCGGGGAGATCGTGGCCGAGGGCACGCCGGAGGACGTCGCCAAGACGCAAGCCAGCTATACCGGGCAATATCTGAGGCCAATGCTCAAGCGGATGCAAGAAGCGGGCTGATGGCGCGCGACGTCGAGGGCTTCATCGCCGCATTCGAGGCGAAGCTGCACGGCGCGCCGGACTATCCGGCAAAATTGCTCGGCCTGGCCGAAGCGGTGGCGGGGATGGACGCGCCCCTCCGCGCGATGCAATTGGCGCGCAAGGCGCTGGCCGCCGCGCCCGAGGATGCCGAATTGCGCATGCGGGCGCGGCACATGCTCTCCTCGCTCCTGCCCGGCTATCACGCCGCGATGATGAACGACACGCGTCGCAATGCAGCCTGGGATGCGGCGCTGCGTTCGGCGATCCGTCCCGGCATGCTGGTGCTGGAGATCGGCACGGGGGCAGGGATGCTGGCGCTGATGGCGGCCCGCGCCGGCGCGCAGGTGGTGACCTGCGAGACCAGCGCGGTCGCGGCCGAATTCGCGCGCGAGATCGCCACTGCCAACGGCCTGGCGGATCGCATCAGCGTGATCACCGCCCATTCGCGCCACTTGCAGGTTGGCGAGCACCTGCCGCGCAAGGCGGACATGCTCGTCTGCGATATTTTTGCCGATACGCTTCTCGGCTTCGATCCGCTCCCCGCCATTGCCGATGCCCGCGCGCGCCTGCTGGCACCGGGCGCCCCCTGCATGCCGCGCGCGGCCAGCCTGCATGCGGCGCTGGCCAGCTGGAGCGATTATGACCGCTGCGGCGCGGTGGAGAGCGCGGCGGGCTTCGACCTCACCCCCTTTGCCGATGTCATCCCCACCTATCAGCGGCGCGTGGGGACGAGCGAGTTGGCCCTGTTGACCGGCGCGGCGCAGCTGTTCCGCTTCGACTTTGCGCAAGAAACCTTCCCGCCCAAGGACCGCAGCGAGGCGCGGGTGGAGGCGCTGGCGGATGGGGAGGCGCATTGCATCGCCCGCTGGATCAGGCTGGAGCTGGATGACGAGCGCGTGCTGGAGGCAAGGCCCGAAGCGGGCGCGCGGAGCTTCAATGGACTGACCCTCGCGCCGCTGGACGAACCCGTGCGGCTGGGCGTGGGCGAGGTGGCGCGGATCGGCGCGGCCTATGAAGGCAGGCGCGTGATCACCTGGCTGGATTAGGGCGTGGGGGAGTGGGGCAAGCCTATTCCTTGAACTCGATCAGCTCGAACGGATTGCCCGCATTGTCGGCGATGAAGACATATGTCGTGCGCTCGGTCACCACCGGGCCCAGCAGCACGGTGGCGCCCTTGGCCGCAAGCTCCTCGGCCGCGGCGACGGCGTCATCCACCTCGAAGGCGAGATGCTTGACCCCGTGGACATAGAGGTCCGCCGTGGGGTCGAAGCGGTAATCGGGCATGGGGCGGTCCTCGACCACGGCGAACAGCTCGATATTGAAGCTGCCATTGGTGATCAGCGCGAAGTCCATCTCCGGGTCCTCGGGCTTGGACATCTTGCGCACCAGCTCGAAGCCCAGCATGCGGTGATACCATTCGATCGAGGCGTCGAGATCGGGCACGCTGATGCCGACATGATGCGCGGCGATGGTGAAGCCGGGGCCGTCCGCGCTTGCCTCCGTGTCCTGTGCCATGGCCGGCGCGTTGCCGATCAGGGCCAGCGCGGCCAGCGCGGCGGTGTAAATGCTTGTCCTGGACATGAGGCTCTCCAATCCCTCGCGCGGTCTGACGCCGCGCATTGGGGGAGAGCTTAACGCCGGGGCGGGGGGAAGGGTAGGGGGGTAGCGTCACCCCCGGACTTGATCCGGGGTTGGGCTTTCTATGGTGCAGGTGGGAGATTGGATTACGCAAAGGCGGCAAGGCGCGAAGCTAGGTGGCTGGCATTCTCACAGTAGGGATGTGTCTCAAACTAAGTTGTAACCGCTTGCAATTGCTCATTTGAAGTTCTGTTCGACTTTATGTCCATTCGAAGTCAATACTGGTTTCTGGAGGTCGAAAGGGGGCAAAATGGAAAAGTGGCTGCATGTACTTCGAATTCGCTGCGAAGATGTCGTTCAGTCAGATTTGTTCGCTGAAGATCGAAGGGCAGATGAAGTGATCTCTGATGCTTTTCGGGCTCATCCGGCCGCCGAGGTTGGCGGCGGTAGTGAATGGCACATTGCCGCGACTGAGTCGTTTGCGGAAGACGCAATCGCATTTCAGATTGGTCGGGTGCAGTCGGTAACGACGCCGCAATACGACGATCAGCGTCAGCGCTTCTATGAGGCAGAAGGTGAGCGTGCGCCGTACGCCCACGGTGTTTTCGATCCCCGTATTCAAGTTTGCGTGATTGAAAAGAAATCATCGGTGACCGCCAAGGCGCCCGAGGTAGCCAGCAAATTGCAGAAACTCCTGAACAATCCAAGTTTCGCGCAGAAGGCTGGTTTTCGGATTGTGGTGGACGAATTGCGCGATCCAGAAGGATTCATTGAACAAATTCACAACGCAGATCGCGTTACTCGATTTCAGTTTGTTGCAGAGTTTGAAAATCCACACGATGTGTACAAACTGATCCATGAACCTGCCGAGCAGTACAACGAGGTCATTCGCGGTGATAAGACGACCGTGGAAACTCGCGGAAATGACTTGAGCAAGGATGTAGTCGAGGAAATGGCTCGCAGTGCTGCATCAGTCGGAGATCCTGCCAGTGCGACGGTCGTGGACAAGGGCCATTCTAAAGGACGTACGATTTATCTCAGAGGGACGCCGCTACTGGAGAAGCTGAACCTTCCCGATGGTTTGGATGGCCTGAAAGTTCGAATGCTTGATGCGCTACGATCCGCGTACAAGCGCTTACGACACCCGACAGATGATTGAAGAGTTCTGGCCTTGGTTTCGCGCTAAGTCTGGCCGGAAGATCGGCTATCGCTTGTTGTTGTCAAAGTGGGTCTTGCTTGATCTAACCATCGCACTTTTGCTGGTCTTCGGTCTTTCTGTAGATGGATTCAGCTTTGCTCAGAGAGCGCTCTTTCCCGCTGCATCGATTCTGGCAGGCATGGCATTTGCCTGGACTGCTCGTGCATCCACAATCTTAAACAATAGAGAGTTTCGAGAAAGGATAATTTCCGAGCAAAACCCATTATCAGATTACGTGTATGGTTTTCAGATGGCCATTCTTATACTGTTTTGTTGCGTTGTTTACATTGCAATAATGGCTTCCGGCGGATTAAAATTTGAGATTTGGAATCGTGAATTTTCGCGTTTGCTTTCAAGTTTTTGGATGTATGTATTAATTTCTATGACTATTAGAGAGTGTTGGGGCATCGTCAATTTCACAAATCTACTTACTCTGTTGGACGACAAAGCCACTTCTGCAGAGAGAAAAGCGCCAGACGGCTGAGAAGATTAGCTTTCGATCCACCCTTTCCTACACCCCCCAGAAATCTGCCTCGCTGCGGGCTTTGCCTAGAACCAAGCGAGGCCTTTATGTCCGAAAAACTGCAACCCGACAGCTTCGTAATTCCCATGCCTTGCTTGCCAAATTCGCTCGACGCGCCTAACCGGCCCGCTTCGCCAGCAGCCGGCGGAGAGAAAGGCTGAGTTCCGTGCATCATAAACGTCACCGCCCGCGCAACGCCCGCGCCGGGTGCAAGCTGTGCAAGCCGTGGAAGGTCAACGGGCACCGCACCGAACGCAAGGATGGGGAGCGGTTCTCCGATCATCGGCGGCGCTTCGCCGTGGACTGACACTTGTCGTCGCCCCGGGCTTGAACCGGGGCAAGGCTACTCAGGCTCCCTGCTTCAAGGAAGCTGGACCCCGGCTCGGCGGCCGGGGTGACGGGGAAGTGTGTTTCGCTGTCCTACATCCCCATAAATGTGCCTCCCTGCGCGGTTCTGTGAACCACGTAAGGACGCTTTATGACTCACCAGCCGCAAATCGATCGTTTCACGCTTCCGGGGGATATTCCTGATGAGCCAGATGACGCCGTTCCCCCTCGACACGCTCGGGGCGAACGGCATGAAGGGAGTGACCAGGCCGCGCGGGGGTATGAACTAGCCCATCCTGCGGGGCGGGGGTGGGAGGTGGACGACGCGAGCGGTCTCGTGCCCCACAGTTCCGTTCGTGTCGAGCGTAGTCGAGACACGTTGGGACCGTCCGGCCTCTCGACTTCGCTCGAGGCGAACGGGCAGGTGGAGGGCGCGAGTGGTCTCGTGCCCACCCCCAGCCCCTCCCGCAT
>JGI12292J12840_1000890_pt1 | contig 13724 bp, 15 predicted proteins | sample TtaePargueraPR_8_FD_12840 | JGI IMG/M metagenome (IMG submission 12840) | reverse complement strand
CAAAATGCTGATAAAGAACTGCGGCCACATCCCGCATTTCGATCAACCCGATCAGGTGATCAAAGCCAGCCTCAAACATCTTGGCTTTACCGAATGTGTCGATGGCTAAGGCATCAAACTCCTTTCGCATATTACGGCGTTTGGGGTCTAATCGGGTTGGGATGACGGGTTCGCTGTCCCGCCGCTCCACAAGATTGAAGATTCCCAATCTTCAAGGAAGCTCTTCTTCTTGAGCTCGTCCTGAAAGCCCAGCAAGCCGATCCCCAACTTCACCCGGAATACCGGGATGTCTTCCAGATGCGGGGTAAGCACCGTTTCGACATTCTGGTTGATCGGAATAAGTGCCGAATTGTTTGCCAGAACCTGCTGCCCTTCGCGCGACAGCAAAAAATCGATGAACAGTTGCGCCTGATATTTGGCCTTGGACGTCTTGGGTACAAAGGCCGTGCGGCTCATTGTGATGGTGTAATCGCGCAGGAAATATACCCCGATATCCGGGTTTTCCCGTGCCGCGGCCATGGCATAGGACCCAATCACGTTATAGCCAAGTACGAGTTCCCCAGTCGCAACACGGTCGAGAATTTCCGACGAACAACAAAACAACTTTGCGCCTGCACGACCGAATGTCTCGGTTAACCGTGATGTCTGGTTGTTCTGAATGGCATCCTGGGTGGCAAAGAAATATCCGATCCCCGATTGGCGAATGTCATAGGTGCCAATCTTTCCGCTGAACAATTCCGGATTGTCACGCACCATATTGGACAGATCCGTATGTGAAACCGGGCTCTCCAATCCTTCAAACGCCTGCTTGTTATAAACAAGTGCCGCCGGCTCAAAGGAAAACCCGTAAAGCTCGTTGCGCCACTGGGCCCAACTAGGTATCGCATCGACGTTTTCCGGCTCAAACCGATAGGCCAGCCCCTCATTGACCAGCTTGACCTGCAAATCCATCGCCGGGCTGATGATCACATCGGCTTCCATTTTCGGGTTATCAATATTGTACATGACAACTTGATAAAGCTCGCTGGTATTGAACTCGCGATAGACGACGTCAATGTCGGGATATTTCGTCTCAAACACCTTGATAAAGGGCTCCACCGCCGAGGTATCGGTCGCCGACCAAACATGCACCTGCACACGCGCAAATGCCTGCCCGTCCCAAAGCATCGCCAAAACCAGAACCGCGATCTGCACGCAAACGCGCGAAAAGCGTCGGAAAAATACCGTCATTCCTGCCCCCCTTCGACCACGGGAAACACCATTTCTACACGCAACCCGCCAGCAGGCGACTGCCCCAATATCAGTTCCGCATGATGCCGTTCGGCAACTGCGTTAACGATGGCGAGTCCAAGACCGGTACCGGTACTCAGGCTTGAAAACCGTTCCAGCACGGATGCGTGTTTCCCGACATCAATTCCCGGCCCGTTGTCATCAACGATCAGGTGACATTTTTCATCCGATTTGCGCACCAGGATATCGATCTTGTGCGGGGCCTTTCCGTGTTTGATGGCGTTATCCAACAGATTGCGTAACGCCTCGCGAATGCCAATCTCGTCAAGCATCACAAACACCTGCTCATCCGGGGCAAGGTCACTTTCGATGGAAAATTCCGTATCATATTTAAGATAATCGCGAATGATGTCGCCAAAGGCAGTGCGCACCACATCAATCAGAACCTTGCGCGCCAATGGTGTATTGTCTGCCCGATGAATGATCATCGCGTGCGATAACAGCTGATTGGTCAGACGAATGGTTCTTTGCGCCTGTTCTTCGGCCTGCTTGATGCGCGCCTGCTGCTGATCTGCGTCCGGCTGGCGACTTGCACTTTCAAGCAAACCTTGCAATGCACCAAGCGACGTACGGGTTTGATGCGCGACATCGGCAATAAAAGCCTGCGCGTTATCAAGGCTTTTCTTGTGGCGCAGGATCAAACCATTGATCGAGCGGGTCAGACTGGCGACTTCGCGCGGCGGCGTGATCTGGATCGGTGAAAAGTCGGTCGGTTCGCGATGCCGCAACTGGCGTTCGATCCCGATCAGGGGCGAAAGCGCACGGTTAATCCCAAACCAGACAAATCCCAGCCCAATGGCCGTTACCAACAACAATAACGCAATCGCATTGATCATCATTTCGCGCGCAAAGGCGTCTCTGGCAATTCGGGTTTGTCCGATCTGAACAACCACCCAATCGCCATACCCAGCACCGGCAAGAAACCGCCCCTGAAGCAGGAAGCGCACGTCTTCACCGCTGTAATGGGTATCAAAAAATACCGGCTGGTCGGTTGGTTTATATGGCTCGGGCTGTGGCAAATTCCCGGACCCGGTCAGGGTTTTGCCATTGGCAGTAAAAATGCGATAGAAAACCCGGTCACTTTCGGCCAGACCGATCAATTCCAGCGCCGAATAGGGAATTTCGACGCTGGGGCCGGTTGGCGTCACCAGTGTACGTTCCAGAATGGCAAACGCCGCACCACTCAAAAGCCTGTCATAGGAATGATTCGCCGCATCGCGTGCGTAACTCCAGATTCCCACCGCGATACTGACAAGAATGATCGCAAATCCAACCGCCATGCTGGTCAAAAGCCGCTGGCGCAGGGAATGATGTCTGGCCGTCTTATTCATCCGCAATATGTGCAATATAGCCAAGCCCCCGAATGGTCTTGAGGATAATCGGCCCACCCGACAGTTTCTTGCGCAATCGGGTGACCATCTGCTCGACCGCATTCATGCTCGGCGCTTCATCAAACGAATACACCTTGTCTGCCAGATCTTCCTTGGTCAGAACCCGTTGCAGATTGCCGATGAAGATTTCAAGCAGCTGCACTTCGCGGTTACGCAATTCAATATCGCGACCGTCAATCGTTGCAACTTTTGATGCCCGATCAAAGACAAGGTTTCCGGCGCGAAATTCATTGGATGCCGCCCCGCTTCGACGGCGGATAAGGGCGCGGCAGCGTGCCGCAAGTTCACGCAGGTCGACCGGCTTGACGATGTAATCATCTGCACCGCCATCAAGCCCGATCAACCGGTCATCGATTTCCGACCGCGCTGTCAGGATCAGGACCGGGGTGGCGTCCCCCCGGGCGCGCATTGATCGTAAAATTTCAAACCCGCTACGGCCCGGCAGATTGACATCCATCAGAACCAGATCGAACTGCTTGTGACGCAGCAAATCGTTCGCAAGCTCGCCATCATGCTCGCAATCGATGGCATGACCATCCGCGTGCAAACGATCCATGATCGTTTCCGCCAATGTTTCATTATCTTCAATCAAAAGAATACGCATGGCCGGATATTAGGCGTGCTTTGGGCTTCTTACAATTTGTTACACTCGATGTCAGCTTCAAGTCAGGAAGCAGTCAGCCTCCCGTCAGCATACCGTCAAGGCAATGTCAGTCTCGTGGCGTATAGCAGATATGCGGATCGAACACTGATGCGCGTAAAGAATAATCCAATGGGAGGATACAACTATGAAAAAGCTGTTCGCAGCTTCCGTTGTCATGGCCGGTTGCCTTTTTGGTACCGCGCATGCCGCAGACATTGAAAAACCCGAATGCATTGCCCCGGCCAAACCGGGCGGCGGTTTTGACCTGACCTGCCGTGTTGCCCAGGCTGGCGTCGGTGACAAGTTGGGTGACCCGATGCAGGTTACTTTTATGCCGGGCGGCATCGGCGCTGTTGCCATCACCCTTTTCAACACCACCCGTACTGATGACCCCAATGCCATCGTTGCATTCTCGTCCGGTTCGCTTCTGAACATCGCGACCGGCAAATACGGCGAGTGGACTGAAAACGACGTTCGTTTTCTGGCGACCGTTGGTGCTGATTTCGGTGCGGTCATTGTCCGTGCAGACAGCGAATACAAAACCCTTGATGATCTGATGAACAAGATCAAGGAAGACGAAGGCAGTCTGGCAATTGGTGCGGGTGGTTCCGTTGGTTCGCAGGACTGGATGAAAGCAGCCCTGCTTCTTAAGTCTGTCGACCGTGATCCGCGCAAAATGATCTATGTCGCCTATGATGGCGGCGGCGATGCCCTGACCGGCCTTCTGGGCGGCAGCATCGATGTCTATACCGGTGATATCGGTGAAATGACCGCACATCTTGGCACCGGCGAGCTGCGTGTTCTGGCTGTCATGTCGCCGGAACGCCTTGACGAGCCATTCGCAGATATTCCGACCACCAAGGAACTTGGTTACGACGCGGAATGGACCATCATGCGTGGTTTTTACATGGGTAAAAACGTCGATGACGCTGCCTATGACAAATGGGTAGCAGCGTTCAAGGAAGCCTATGGCACCGAAGAGTTCGCTAAAATCCAGAAAGACAAAGGCTTGCTGCCGCTCAACATCGCGGGCAAGGACCTTGATGACAACGTCAAGGAACGCATCAAGAAGCTTCGCGAAATTGCAAAAGAAGCTGGCCTGATCCAGTAATCGCCAAACATGTCGGCCCCCCGTTTCCGAATGGGGGACCGATAGTTTTTCCAGCGTTCCCTAGGCCGGAGATCTCCGATGGCTGATCGCCTCTTTGCCCTGTTCGCCCTGATTGCTGGCGGCATTTATACCTATGTCGCCTTTTTCGTGATCAAGGCCCCTTTCCAGTATGACCCGCTTGGACCTGAAACATGGCCGCAGGTACTGGCTGTTGTCTTTCTGCTATGCAGCCTCTACGTCCTTGTGCGCCCGGATCACATTCAGTTTGCGCTGGGGCGCAGTGTTTGGTTTCGCTTGCTGATGCTGGTTGTGATGCTCGCAGGCTACGCAGAACTTTACCAACCACTCGGCTTTGTGATTTCGACTGCGCTGTTTTGCTGCCTGTTGTCGGTCATGCTGGGTGCAAACCGCCTGCATGCTGTCGCCTTTGGATGTGCGACCGGCATCTTCGGATATGGCATTTGTGACTATTTGCTGGGCCTGAACCTGCCAGAAGGTCTGCTGGCACCGCTTTTGTGAGTTTATCCCCATGAATGAAGTTCTAAGTGGCCTAAGCGGCGGTTTTGGCGTCGCATTGATGCCTTTGAACCTGTTGCTCGTCCTGATCGGCTGTTTTGCCGGGACGCTGATTGGTGCGCTGCCCGGTATTGGTCCGATCAACGGTGTCGCCATTCTGTTGCCCATCGCCTATAGCCTGGGCCTTCCACCTGAATCGGCCCTGATCCTGCTTGCCGGCATCTATTATGGCGCGGAATATGGCGGGCGCATCTCGTCCATTCTTTTGAATGTGCCCGGTGATGCCGGGGCTGTCATGACAACGCTTGATGGCAACCCGATGGCCAAACGTGGCGAAGCCGGGCGCGCCCTGTCGATTTCGGCTATTGCGTCGTTTGTCGGTGGCACCGTTGCCGTGATTTTGATGTCGCTGTTTGGTCCGTTCCTGGCCAAATTCGCACTGACCTTTACACCCGCCGACTACGTGGCTCTGATGGTTTTTGCCTTCGCAAGCCTGTCATCACTGGTTGGCAAGAACCAGGTCAAAACCCTGATGGGGGCTGGCATCGGCTTGATGCTCGCAACTGTCGGCATTGATGCCAATACTGGTGTGCCACGTTACACCGGCGGCATTCCTGATATTCTTGCAGGGTTCGACTTCCTTGTTGTCGTGATCGGCTTCTTTGGCATGGCGGAGTTGATCCACCTTGTTGAACAACAGGTTTCCGGCAAACTGAAGCTGCTTCCGATCGGCAAAAGCTTTGTCAGTTGGAAAGACCTGATGCAGATCCGCTGGACCATGTTGCGGTCCTCGATCATCGGCTTTGTCATCGGCGTTTTGCCCGGTGTTGGCGCATCTGTTGCGTCGGCTGTAACCTATGGCACCGAAATGCGTATGGCCGGTGAAGACCGCAAGAAATTCGGTACCGGTGATCCGCGGGGTCTGGCCGCACCTGAATCTGGCAACAATGCTGCGGCTGGTGGGGCGATGGTGCCGATGCTGACCCTTGGTATTCCGGGGTCGGGTACCACGGCCATTCTGCTTGGTGCGTTGATGTTGTTTAACGTCACCCCCGGCCCGCTGATGTTCGAACAGCGCCCGGAAATCGCATGGGGCCTGATTGCATCGATGTATATCGGTAACCTGGCGCTTTTGGTAATCAACCTGCCTCTGGTCGGTCTGTTTGCCAGAATGCTGACCATTCCGCAGAAGTATCTCAGCCCGCTGATTGCGGTTCTGGCCTTCATCGGCGTCTATTCTGTGGTTGGTAACCCGTTTGATCTGTTCCTGATCATCGCATTCGGGATTTTCGGCTGGGTCTTGCGCAAACTGGAATTCTCGCTGGCCCCGATCATTCTGGGCTTCGTGCTGGGTCACCTGTTTGAAGACAACCTGCGCCGTGCACTTTCGATCTCGCGCGGGGACTGGTCGATCCTGATCTCAAGCTGGGAAAGCATTGGTCTGTATGTGATGGCTGTGTTGATTGTCGCACTGCCTGTCATTGTCGGCCTGCGCAACCGACGCAAAGCCAAATAAACTGTCCTTGCCGGACACAAACTGAAAGAGGGCGTCGTAATGACACCCTCTTTTTTTTATCCTGATGGCAGATGTTTGGCGGTTAGTCAGCCAATGCATCCTCGGCATCAATCACGACGGCAACCGCATGGATTACCGATGCGATGCGGATGGCGTTCTGGATGGTTTCCTTCTTAACGCCAGCGTTTTTCAGCACCTTGTCGTGGCTGTCGATGCACATGCCGCATCCATTGATCGCCGAAACCGCGATCGAAAACAGTTCGAAGTCGGCCTTATCAATGCCCGGCTTGCCGATAATGTTCATACGCAGGCGGGCTGGCATGGTGCTGTATTCTTCATCCGACACCAAGTGGTTGAACCGGTAATAGATGTTGTTCATACCCATGATGGCAGCCGCACCCTTGGCAGCTTCGATGGCTTCCGGGGTCAGTTTATCGGCGGCTTCGTTGGCAATCGCCTTGGTCAGTTTGGCATTGCGCGACGCAAAGGCACACGCAAGGGCGGTGCCATAAACCTGCTGGTCGGTCATGCCCGGATTGTTGGCCATGCTCGAAAGGTTCAGCTTAAGGTCCTTGGCATAGGCCGGCATGGAGTCCTTGATTTCAACGATCGACGTCATGGAAAAAATCCTCTGAAGCTGTCTGAAACGATAAACGCGTAATTCAAAAACAAATGGGGGGATTATCAGCCGTGGCAGTGCTGCACTTGGTCGGGCGCACGATGCGCAAGTCGGCAAAAGTCACAGGCTGAAAGGCGGGATCGGGCCAAGACCCGATCCCGCAAATAGGTCCGGACTGGACTTACAGGGTTTCGTCGCCTTGGTTCCAGTTGCACGGGCAAAGTTCGTCGGTCTGCAGGGCGTCGAGAATACGAAGGGCTTCCTGCGGGTTACGACCAACGTTCAGGTCGTTGACCTGTACGTGACGGATGATGTTGTCCGGGTCGATGATGAAGGTCGCGCAGGGCAACACCGGCGTCTTTCGCCAGAACACCAAGGGCGGTCGAGAGTTCTTTTTTCTCGTCAGCCAGCCATACGAACGGGCTGTCGCCCAGGTCTTCGTGGTGGGTACGCCATGCAGCGTGCACGAAGTCGGTGTCGGTCGAGCAACCCAGAAGAACCGCGTCACGGTCTTCGAAGTCACCATTCAGTTCGCCGTAACCAACGATCTCGGTCGGGCAAACAAAGGTGAAGTCTTTCGGCCAGAAGAACAGGATCTTCCATTTGCCTTCATAGGACTTGTCGGTAACCGGTGCGAAGCTGTCCGGGGTTTTGCCCGAAACGCCGGTAAGATTGAATTCTGGAAGCGTATCACCAACGGTAAGCATTATGGTTACTCCTAACCCAGTTTGTAAAAACAACGAGCGGCCCCCGACAGGCCGCAAAAACTTTTGTGTGCAGTTGCAAAAAATGCACTGCTTGCTAGCGATTTGTAGAGAAATGCATTACCTAAGACAAATAGATAAAACTTGGATTCTTGATAGGAAAAATTTATGGCTGCCCAACCAAGCATCAAGCAGCTCAAATACCTTGTTGCGCTGTCCGAAACCGGACATTTTGGCCGCGCTGCAGAGACTTGCTTCATTACGCAGCCAAGTTTGTCGGCTGCGATAAGCGAGCTTGAGAACCTTCTGGGCGCCCAACTGGTCGAACGCAACAAGCGTCAGGTCCTGATGACTCCGCTCGGTGAAGAGGTCGTTTCGCGGGCGCGAAATATCCTTCAGGAAGTTGATGAATTAACCACCATGGCGCAGGCCGCCTCCGACCCGCTTTCGGGCCCGATCCATATCGGTGTGATCCCGACCATCGGCCCCTATTTGTTGCCCGATGTGATGGCCGCACTCAAGGCGGGCTTCCCGAAATTGCAGCCGCTTCTGCGCGAAGACCAAACAGCCAAGCTGGTTGAACTTCTGATGGCCGGCAAACTCGATCTTGCCCTGATTGCGCTTCCGATTGATGAAAACTGGCTTGAAGAGTTTGAGTTGTTCGAGGATCGCTTTGTCTTTGCCTGTTCGCCAAACAATCCGCTGACCCATAAAAAGCATCTCGAAATCAGCGACATCAAGGATGAAAAACTCCTGCTGCTTGAAGACGGGCACTGCTTGCGCGATCAGGCGCTTGAAGTCTGTCAGAAGGCGGGCTGGAACAAGTCGGCTGATTTCCAGGCCAACAGCCTGTCGACCCTGGTTCAGATGGTGGGCGCTGGCATCGGTGCCACACTGTTGCCGGAAATGTCGCTTGAAGTCGAAGCCCGTCGGCCGGATCTGCTTAAGATCGTTCCGTTTGAAAATCCGGTGCCGATCCGGCGGATTGGCATGGTCTGGCGGCGCAGTTCGGCCCGCAAGCTGGAATATCGTCAGCTGGCAGCCTACCTGCGCGATCGCCTTGCCCCGCGCGATCAGGCCGTCGTTGCCTGATCGGCAGCCCGTTGCCCACCGTACCACTTAGGACACAGACAACAGACATAGCCAATGCTGCCGATCAAGGACAACAACCCGACCACCATCACGCCATGGGTCACCTACGCGATCATTGCGATCAATGTCGTGGTGTTTCTGGGGACCGTCACCCTTGATCCGCGCGCAGCCACGCTTGTGAACCTGCAATACGGTGCCATACCGGCCGTGCTGTTTGGTCATGCCGAATTACCAACGGGCTTTTCGCCCTTCCCGGCCGGTTTCGGGTTCCTGTCGATCTTTTCGGCCATGTTCATGCATGGCGGCTGGATGCATCTGGGCGGTAATATGCTGTATCTCTGGATCTTCGGGAATAATGTCGAAGATTCGATGGGTCATTTCCGCTTTCTGATCTTTTATCTCGCCTGTGGCGTTGCCGCAGCGCCCTTGGGCACGGGTTGCTTGATACCCAATCGGAAATCCCCATGATCGGCGCATCCGGTGCGCTGGCAGGCGTCTTGGGGGCGTATTTCCTGCTCTATCCCAAGGCCCGCGTGCTGGTCTGGTTCTTCTGGGTGTTTATCTTCTATGTTCCGGCCGTGGTCGTGCTGGGCTTTTGGTTTGTCACTCAGGTGATCAATTTCGGCAGTGGTGCCGGCGGCGGCATTGCATGGGTTGCCCATATTGCGGGCTTTATCGCCGGTGTCGCCCTGATCCCGCTATTCAAGCATCGCAATGTGCCGCTGTGGCATGATGGCTCCCCTGCACCGGCCTTTGGCATCTATCGCCCGGGACGCAAAACGCGCGGAGCCACATCGAACATCCCGCCCTGGGCAGCGGCCTATGAGGCAGAGCGTGCCGCCAAACGTGCCAATATGCGCCGTGATCAGCGCGGGCCCTGGGGAAAAGAGCGCAAAGAGGGCGAGGAGCGCGATGCATCCCCATGGGGCCGCTATCAGCCGAAATCGGCACCAAAACCAAAATCGAAACCATCGGTCGGCGTCCCGAAAGTTGTCCGCTTGCATCCGGACCGCAACAAGGATGATACTTAGGCCAAAGTAAAAAAAAGTCGTCCCCGGAGGAATTCGTTATGCGCGCAGCCTACTTCACCGAATACCAAGGCCCAATCGAGGTCCAGAAACTCCCCGACCCGACCCCGCACAATGGCGGTGTGGTCGTCAAGGTCGAGGCCACCGGCCTTTGCCGCAGCGACTGGCACGGCTGGATGGGCCATGATTCCGATGTGCAAGTGCCCCATGTACCGGGCCACGAATTTGCCGGCACCGTGGTTGCAATCGGCAAGGATATCAAACGCTGGAAAGAAGGTGATCGCGTCACCGTGCCCTTCGTATCTGGCTGCGGTCATTGCCCCGAATGCCACAGCGGCAATCATCAGGTCTGCGATCATCAATTCCAGCCGGGCTTTACCGGATGGGGCAGCTTTGCCGAATATGTCGCGATTGATTACGCCGACACCAACCTTGTGCGCCTGCCCGATGAAATGGATTTCGCAACCGCCGCAAGCCTCGGCTGTCGCTTTGCCACCAGCTTCCGCGGCGTGATTGATCAGGGCAAGGTTTCCGCCGGTCAAATCGTTGCCGTCCATGGTGCTGGCGGTGTTGGCCTGTCGGCGATCATGATTGCGGCTGCGGCCGGTGCCTATGTGGTGGCTGTCGATATTGATAACGCCAAGCTCGACTTCGCCAGGGAACTAGGTGCCAACGCAGTCCTGAATGCGCAGGAAATCGATGATATCCCGACCGCGATCAAGGACATCACCCGGGGTGGTGCGCATGTGTCGGTTGATGCATTGGGAAGTGCCGTGACCTGCTTTAACTCGGTCGCGTGCTTGCGCAAACGCGGCAAACATATTCAGATCGGGCTGATGACCGGCGACCACGCCCATGCCAAGGTACCGATGGATCGCGTCGTCGCCCATGAACTTGAAATACTCGGCAGCCACGGCATGCAGGCCTTTCGCTATGACGCGATGCTCGACATGATCCTGTCAGGCAAACTCGCCCCGCAAAAGCTGATTGCTGATCACGTCACCTTGGCCGAAGGGGCAACTGCGCTGATGAATATGGATAGCTTCGCCTCGACCGGTGTTACCGTGATTGACCGGTTCTGATCCATGCTGGCCGGTATCGCCTTTCAGCCCAAAGACCCGATTGATGACCTGCTTGCCGGGATTGCCAACACCATGTTGGCAAACGGCAAGTCGGTTGCGGGGTATGTGCAAAAACGCCGCAAGGATGCCGATTGCGGAACCTTGGTGCATGTCCGCAATCTGCGCAGTGGCGATGAAATGCCGATCACGAAAAATCGCGGTAAAATGGCCAAGGGATGCAAGCTTGATGGCGATGCGTTGTCAACCTTGGCCGCGCAGCTTGCCCGCGATGTAGAAGCCGGATCCGACATTCTGATCATTGCCCGCTTTGGCCGAAGCGAGGCCGATGGGCGCGGGCTTCGCGATGTTATTTCACGTGCGCTGGATCTGGAAATACCGGTTCTGGTCGGGGTGCGCGATGAGTATCGCGATGCGTGGGATGCCTTCCATGGCGGCTATGCCGATGCACTCGCCCTTAACGCACAAGCCATCGAAAACTGGCTGTCGGAAGCACGCGCAGATACATTGGCAGTCTGAGGATAGCCGTTAACTGCTCTGCCCGACATCGCATGCCATGCGGTTCTTGACCAGAACCTTCTCGGCAAAGCGTTCAAACCACGCCCCGAACGCCGCATCATATTTCGCCCGTCCGGCCCGCTGGGTATTGGGGCATTGTGCGTTCGGGCGGTCGGTCTTGTCGGCCGCATTCGAAAGCCAGCGTTCATGGGCTTCGTCATCGACTTCCGGGTGGAACTGAATGCCCCAGATGCGCTCGTCAATGTGATAGGCCTGATGGGGGAATGTCGGGCCGGTCGCGACCAATTCCGCCCCGTCGGGAATACCGAACCCTTCACTGTGCCAGTGATAAACCATCAGTTCTTCGGGAAACAGATGCTCGCCTGCTTCTGTCGCCTGCACCGGGTAATAGCCGATTTCGGTCATGCCTTCGGGATGGGGCACAACATCCGCACCAAGATGGCGCGCCATCATCTGCGCGCCCAGGCAAATGCCCAGATACATCGCATCACTGGCCACCACATGCGGTAGCCAGTTCATGATCGCACGCACATTATCCAGATGATCGTCATTGGCACTCATCGGGCCACCAAACACGACAACCAGATGATATTTGCCAAGATCGGTCGGAAGCTGATCCCCTTCACCGGGGCGGCGAATATCGAACTCGAACCCGTATTTACGCATTACAGTTCCCAACCGTCCCGGCTGTCCGGTGGCGGAATTGAAAACAAGCAAAATGCGGTTTTTCGGGCTCAGATCGTTCATGCCATCCTCGTTGTTGCAACAGCGAAGGTAGACTGCGCTGGCCTGTTTTGACAAGCCCCCAGGCCATATCGCCCGGACCAAAAGCGAAAGGCCACCGCATAACTTACGGTGGCCTTTGGAGTAATTCCGAAAAAGCGTTGGCTTAGACGTTGAATTTAAAGTGGAAGATATCGCCATCCTTGACGATATAGGTCTTGCCTTCCTGACGCAGCTTACCGGCATCGCGCGCACCCGATTCACCGTTAAATTCGATGAAATCGTCATAGGCGATGGTTTCGGCCTTAATAAAGCCGCGCTCGAAATCGGTGTGAATGACACCGGCCGCATTCGGGGCGGTCGCACCTTTGAACACCGTCCATGCGCGCGCCTCTTTCGGGCCAACCGTAAAGAAGGTCAGAAGGTTCAGCAGCTTGTAGCCTTCGCGGATAATACGGGCCAAGCCGGTTTCCGAAAGACCAAGACCTTCAAGGAATTCTTTCTTGTCTTCTGCACTGTCAAGCAGGGCAACCTCGGCCTCGATCGCGGCTGAAATTACAACCGAACGTGCACCCTGTGCTTCGGCCATAGCGGCAACCTTGGCCGAAAGTTCATTGCCGTCGGCTGCGTTGTCTTCATCAACATTGCAAACATACAGGATCGGCTTACTGGTCAGAAGCTGCAGCATACGGAATGCTTTTTCTTCGTCTTCACCGTCAATTTTAACGGTCCGCGCCGGTTTTCCCTCGCGAAGGGCTTCCAACGACCGTTCGATCAGCGCCATTGTCAGGACCGCATCCTTGTCGTTCTGACGCGCCTTTTTCTGCAGGCCAGGAATACGTTTCTCCAGGCTTTCCATATCGGCCAGCATCAGTTCGGTTTCGATGGTTTCCGCATCACGCACCGGATCGACAGAGCCGTCAACATGGGTAATGTCGTCATCTTCGAAACAGCGCAGAACATGGACGATGGCGTCGGTTTCGCGAATGTTGGCCAAAAACTGGTTGCCCAGCCCCTCGCCCTTTGACGCGCCACGGACCAGACCGGCAATATCGACAAACTCAAGCTGGGTCGGAATGATGGTTGCCGATTTGCCGATTTCCGCAATCTTGTCGAGACGATCATCAGGCACACCAACACGGCCGGTATTGGGTTCAATCGTACAGAACGGGAAGTTCGCTGCCTCGGCAGCCGCCGTCTGGGTCAGGGCGTTAAAAAGGGTCGATTTACCAACATTGGGCATACCGACGATACCGCATTTGAATCCCATCTTTCCGGGCTCCGTCACTTGAATTTCTGTTTATCAGGATCGGTTTGCAAACGTGCAAACCAGACTATTTCTTTTTGCCAAATGCCTTGGCAAGCGCTTCGGCCATGGCCGAGGCTGCATTACTTACCGGGGTATCGGCGCGTTCAAGCCGCACCTTCGCCGCCCCTGAAAGATCATCGATGCCATCACCGGCCTGCGGCTCGGTTGATGCATCTTTGTTTTT
>JGI12292J12840_1000862_pt1 | contig 14063 bp, 9 predicted proteins | sample TtaePargueraPR_8_FD_12840 | JGI IMG/M metagenome (IMG submission 12840) | reverse complement strand
CTCGCCGCGCGCTTCCAGTTCGCGGGCCATGTCGCCGGCAAGATCTGCCATGACCCGGTCGAGCAGGGGGCGGTACCGGATCGGCTCCGTCAGCCGTCGCTGGACGATCGCCTGTTCGGTTTCGAGCACCGGCAGCAGCGGTTCGGGAATCCGCCCGAGCAATTGGTCGAGCCGCAGCAGCGGGCTGGTGTGCGGCGAACGATGGCCACGGAAACGTCTCTTGAGAGAATCTCTATCAATTTCATAGAGATCACTGATTTTCTTCAGGCCTAATCTACGCAGAACGAGCAGGGTCTCTTCGTCGAGGCGGAGCGCGGCGACGGGGAGCGGGGCGAGATGTCTCTCCGGTTCCGCCTCCGGAGCCAGAATCGCCCCCTCCGGCCCGAAATGCGCCAGCGCCCAAGCCGCGCCGGCCGTGGGAGCCACGGCGATCCGGGCGGCCAGCCCCTGCCGGGCAAAACGAGCCTGAGCATCCGCCAGCAGGGCCTGTTCGCCACCGAAGAGGTGGGCGACGGCGGTGATGTCGACCAGCAGACCATCGGGCGTGTCGACGCTGCTCCACGGCCCCCAGCGGCGGGCCCAGATGGCGAGGCGCTCGAGAAAGGCGAGATCGCCCGAAAGATCGGCGGGGATTGCTTTCAGCCGCGGGAAGAGCGTGCGGGCATCGGCCAGCATCATCCCCCGGCGCGCGCCGTTCTCGAAGGCGGCCGCGTTCACCGCCTCGATCCGGGGGCCATGGGTGGTTTCACAGATCAGCGCGACGGGCCTGGCAGAATCCCCTTCACCGTCGGAGGCTACCCCGTGCGCGCGTGCTTCATTGTGCCGCCAGCGATCGATCGCCAGCCGCTCCAGCCAGATCGCCATGATCCGGCGGGGCGGCCTGCATCGAGCGCGCGGCGGTGAGGGACTGGCCATCATCGCACAGGATCCAGTTTCCGGGGGCATGGAGGCGCGAGCGGAACAGTTCGGCCCGCCAGGCGGGGGCGCCCGGCGCGGAAGGGTTCCAGCGGTGCGGGAGCGAAGGCGCGCTGCCAGCCTGCCAGCGCATCCGTGCCGAGGAAAGATCGTGCCGGGCATCGAGGCGGATGAGGAACAGCGGCATCCCGTGTCGTTCGGCGGCGAGGCTGAGCCGGCGCGAGGCGGTAAAGTCGAACGCCTTGGGGTTGCCCGTGATCTCGCCGATCACGCACAGGAGGTCGCGGCAGTGCAGGCCCTCCTCGAGCGCGAAAAGAAGGTCCCGTGGAGTTTCCGCCAGGACATGGATGAGACGGTGGCGCAGGGTTTCGGGCAGGCCGTGGAGATAGGGACGGCCGTAAAGGCGGACAGCCTCGCGGTCCTGCGCCCATAGCAGCATACGCCGGTCGTCGGGATCGGCCATTTGCCCGCACAAGCCGTCGAGCGCCAGCGCCAGCGCCACGCCCGCCCCGCCCGCGTCCCTGCCGGAGGCGAAGATTTCCTGGTGCAGCGGCGCCTGCCCGAGCCCCGGGGACCAGCGCAGGGCTCGCGAAGCGGACAGCCTGGCCAGGGCGAGTTGCCCGACCGGGAGGGAGGATGGGGCCTTCATCGAATCGTGGTTCCATTCTTATGTTCTGTTTATGTTCTCATTGCCAATGATTCGCAATGGTCCTCTGGAACGGTGCGCGCCCGCTACGGAAAAGGGCCGCTCCCCGACGGGAACGGCCCTCCTCCTCTCCCACTAACGGGGATTAACTCATTCGTCCGGATCGCCCGGCGCCGGTACGCCCGGCAAGGGAGCGACCGCGGGATGCGGCGCATCGGAATCGCTCTCGGGCACATCGACGATGCCGCGCCCTACATGGCTATTGCGGTAACCGTAGAGGAAATAGAGCAGCAGTCCAAGTCCGCCCCAGACCGGCAGTACCATTTTCGCGTCGAAGGGCAGCAGCAGGTAGAGCGCGAGGCACCCCGCCATCGATACCGGGGCGACCACCCAGACCAGCGGCGTGCGGAACGGCCGGGCCCGATCGGGATCGGTCCGTCGCAGCACGAGCACCGCGATCGAGACCATGAAGAAGGCGAACAGCGTTCCCGAATTCGAAACGTCGGCGAGCTTGCCTACCGGGAGAAAGGCTGCCGCCACCGCAACGAAGGAGCCGGTGATCAGCGTCACGATATGCGGGGTCTTCCACTTCGGGTGGATCGCGGCCAGCTTCTCCGGCAGCAATCCGTCGCGCGCCATGACGAAGAAGATGCGCGTCTGGCCGAACAGCATCATCAGGATCACCGAAGGCAGGGCCAGCCCGGCCGAAAGCCCGAGCAGATAGCCGGCCCAGTCATAGCCGCCGATCTTGAGCACATGGGCGAGCGCCTCGCGCGAACAGGCCAACGGTTCGATCCCGCCGCCGGCGACGATTCCGGCGCAGCGGATCGCCAGTTCGGTAGTGCCGGGCGCCAGTACCTCGCCCGCTGCTCCGGTCACCGGCTGCGCGAAGCCGGGAACATCGGTAGCGCCGATCGCGCCGGCCGCTACCAGCAGGTAGAAGAAAGTGCAGATCAGCAGGCTGCCGATCAGCCCGAGCGGCACATTGCGCTGCGGGTTCCTGGTCTCCTCCGCCGCGGTGGAGACGGCATCGAAGCCGACATAGGCGAAGAAGATCGAGGCAGCCGCGCCGCCGACGCCGATGATCCCCCAGCCGTTGGGCGTGAAGGGCGTGAATTCCTCGCCCTTGAGGAAGGGAATGGTGAGGACCACGAACAGGGTCAGCGCCGCGACCTTGATCGCCACCAGCACCGCATTGACGCGGGCGCTCTCGGTTGTCCCGATCATCAGCAGGCCTGTGACCAGCAAGGCAATCAGCAGCGCAGGCAGGTTCACTGCTCCGCCGGCATAGGGCCCAGCGGTAAACGCCACAGGCAGGGTGATCCCGAGCGAATCCCGCAGCAGGCCGACGATATAGCCGGACCAGCCGACCGATACGGCAGAGGCCGCCACGGCATATTCGAGCACCAGCGCCCAGCCGACCATCCAGGCCAGCAATTCGCCCATCACCGCATAGGTATAAGTGTAGGCCGAACCCGAGACCGGCACCATGGCCGCGAGTTCAGAATAGCACAGCGCCGCCACGGCACAGACCACGCCGGCGATGACGAAGCTGATCATCATGCCGGGCCCGGCCTTCTGCGCGGCCTCGGCGGTCAGGACGAAAATGCCGGTCCCGATGATCGCGCCAACACCCAGCATGGTCAGTTGGAACCCGCCGAGCGAACGGTGAAGCGCCTTCTTTTCCGCCGTGGCGAGGATGGCGTCGAGTGGCTTGATCCGGCCGAAAATCATCGATGGGCATACTCCACGGCCCCGTAGCTGCGAGCATGCAAATCCGGCCGACCGTGAAACGCAGTCATATGCGGAATCTCACCGCCAGCAATCGGGAAAATACGTCAGGCGAGCAGGCCCGGGAACAGGCCGAACAGCAGGATCAGGAACACGGCGACGGGCGCCAGCCAGGCGACCAGCCCGCGCCAGAGCAGCAGGGGCGCGCCCGAGAGGCCGGCCTGGGCCGCCACCAGCCGCCGGTCGGCACGCCAGCCGACGAAGACCGACACGCCCAGGCCTGCAAGTGGCAGCATGATCTTGCCGGTGACGGAATCGATGGAATCGAGGATGTCATTTCCGGCAAAGACCGGCCAAAAGGCCAGGGGGCGGACATCGGCCAGGACATTGTAGCCCAGCGCGCAGAGCGTCCCGATCAGGAAGGCCCCCAGCGCTACCAGCAGAGCGGAGGCTCGCCGTCCGAGACCGAAACTCTCCATGGTCCAGGCCGTCGGCCCTTCGAGAATCGCGATCGAACTGGTCAGGGCGGCGAAGAAGATGAGAATGAAGAAGGCGAAGCCAATGAACGCTCCGCCGGGCATTGCCTGAAATGCCACCGGCAGTGACTGGAAAATCAGCGCTGGTCCCGCCGCCGGGTCGAGACCGGCACTGAAGACGATCGGGAAGATCATCAGTCCGGCAAGGATCGCCACCAGCGTGTCTGCCGCGGCGATCGTCACCGCCGTCGGTGCCAGGCGGACATTCTGCGGAACATAGGAACCGTAAGTGATCAGGACCGCCGAGCCGAGGCTGAGCGAGAAGAAGGCCTGCCCCAGCGCCTCGTTCATCACCGGCGCACTCAGCTTGCTGAAATCGGGCGTGAACAGGAAGATGACGGCTTCGGCGAAATCGCCTTCGAACATGCCATAGATCGTGATCCCGACGAGCAGGAAGAAAAAGGCCGGCATCAGCCACTTGGCCGCCTTCTCGATCCCGTCATGCACGCCGCCTGCGACGATTAGATAGGTCACTGCCATGAAGAGCGCATGGAACAGGAGCAGCCGTCCCGGGCTGGAGAAGAGTTCGCCCATCAGCCCGGTGACCTCGTCCTGGCTGCGACCTTCGAAGCCGCCGGCAAACGGCGCGCCGCTCGCCAGTTGGCCCACGAAGTCGGCGCCGGACAACCAGACGTAGTTAAGCACCCAGCCGGCCACCACCGAATAGAACGAGAGGATCATAAAACAGGCGAGGACTTCGATCCCGCCGAAGATCGACCAGGCCCGGCTTACGCCCGACTGCTTGGCGACATCGGCCACCGAGCGCTGGGCATCGGCATAACGGCTCCCGGCACGGCCAAGCAGCGTTTCGGACAGAACCAGCGGCATGCCGATCAGCGCCACGCACAGAATATAGACCAGCACGAAGGCACCGCCCCCGTTCTCGCCGGCCAGCGTCGGGAAACGCCAGATATTGCCCAACCCCACAGCCGCGCCGATTGACGCCAGGATGAAGGCGGTTCGCGAACTCCAGCCTTGCTCGGTACTGGAAACGGTTACCATAAATGCTCCCCAATCGCGCTTTGGCGAAAGTCTTGCATGAAAGCACAGGCAGGTCGAGAGCCGCGGGGCTGCAATCCCCGCCGTCTTGGACGCTGTTGCCCGCCGGAGAAAAGCGGCTCCCACCTTTCCGCGCGATGCTCTAGAAGACCCACATGTCCACGACTTTCCAGCTCGATACGAGCACCAGCCGCGCCAATCCCACCCCGCAGCCGATGAAGCGGCTGACCGTGCCCAAACTGCGCGAGCGCAAGCGAGGTGGAGTGACCTCCGAGCCGGTGGTGATGCTGACGGCCTATACCGCGCGGCAGGCGCAATTGCTCGACGCTCATTGCGACGTCCTGCTGGTCGGGGATTCGCTCGGCCAGGTGATCTACGGACTGCCCTCGACCATTCCGGTAACGCTGGAGATGATGGCCAACCATGCCGCCGCGGTCGTGCGCGGGAGCTACCATTCGGTCGTGGTGGTCGACATGCCCTTCGGCTCCTACGAGCAGTCGCCGGCGCAGGCCTTCGAGAGCGCGGCCATGCTGCTCAAGGCCAGCAACGCTGCGGCGGTGAAGCTCGAAGGCGGCGCGGTCATGGCGGAAACGATCGCCTTCCTGACACAGCGCGGGATCCCGGTGATGGGGCATGTCGGGCTGACCCCGCAGGCGGTCAACCAGCTTGGCGGTTACGGTGCGCGCGGGCGCAGCGACGCCGAAGCCGACAAGATCGTCGGCGATGCCAGGGCCCTGTGCGAAGCCGGCGCTTTCGCGATCGTCGTCGAAGGGGTGGTCGAACCGATTGCCATCGCAGCCACCAGGGCGGTGGAATGCCTGACAATCGGCATTGGTGCCTCGGCGGAATGCGACGGGCAGGTGCTGGTCACCGAAGACATGCTTGGCATGTTCGAGAGGGTTCCGCGTTTCGTGAAGCGCTACGAGGCCATCGCCGAGACGATTTCTGCCGCCGCCGGACATTATGCCGCCGAGGTCCGCACGCGTGCCTTTCCCGGGCCAGAGCAGACCTATCAGCCTAAATAGACCCCTTGCGCCGTGGGCACGGCTCACCTAGCTGGCGCCGCAAATAAGACGGGACACGCATTTTGCTGCAATTCTACAAGGGATCGCTGTTTTTCACCTTCGCCTGCCTCGCGCTTGGCGCCTGGTATGGCTGGTCCAGCACGGGCTCGCTCGGCGGTACTGCCGGCATGCTGTGGATCATCGTGGTGCTCTCGGTCCTCGAAATCTCGCTCAGTTTCGACAATGCGGTGGTCAATGCCACCGTGCTCAAGCAGATGGACGAAGTCTGGCAGAAGCGCTTCCTGACCTGGGGGATCGCCTTTGCGGTTTTCGGCATGCGGGTGGTATTTCCGCTCGCGATCGTGGCGGTCGCCGCCGGGATCGGCCCGGTCGAGGCGATCAACCTCTCGCTCAACAATCCGCTCGAATACGAACGCATCGTCAGCAGCGCGCATGTCGGGATTGCGGGCTTCGGCGGTGCCTTCCTGGCCATGGTCGGGATGAAATTCTTCTTCGACGCGGATAAGGACGTCCACTGGATCGCGGTAGTGGAAGACTGGCTCTCGAAGCTCTCGGCCGTCAAGGCGATCGAGATTGGTCTCCTCCTGCTATTCATGTGGGGAATCTCGACCCTGCTCGAGACCGAGGAAGCGCTAACCTTTCTGATTGCCGGCATCCTTGGTATCGTCACCTTCATCGCCGTCGAGGCGATCAACACCGGGCTCGAGATACACGAGGAGAAGCGCCGGCTCGCGGGTGCGGTGGTGCGCTCGGGCCTTGGCGGCTTCCTCTATCTCAACGTGCTCGACGCCAGCTTCAGCTTCGACGGCGTGATCGGCGCCTTCGCGCTGTCGAACAATATGGTCGTGATCGCGCTCGGCCTTTCCATCGGGGCCTTCTTCGTCCGTTCGATGACCATTCACCTGGTCAAGAAGGGCACGCTTGCACAGTACGAATTCCTCGAGAACGGGGCCTTCTGGGCGATCATCGTGCTTGGCGGAATCATGCTCATGACGGCGAAGTTCCACATTCCCGAAGCGATCACCGGGCTGATCGGCGCCTTCCTGATCGGGCTTTCACTGTGGTGGTCGGTGCGGCACGCCAAGCGCCACGCGGCGGCGGAGAACTCCGGCGGCTAGCCGCCGCGCGCCAGACGACTGGCCAGCGGGGCCGAGACGACCATCTGCAGCAGATGGTAGGTGATGAGCGGCAGCAGGACCAGACCGGCCTGTTCGGCCGGGAACAGCACGACGGCAAGCGGCGCGCCCATGGCAATGCTTTTCTGGCCGCCGGAGAAGAGCGTGGCGATACGATCTCCGCGCTGGAGAGAAAGCAGGCCGCCAAGCAACCAGGCCCCGGCGAAGCCGATCGCGAGGAAGATGCCGACCAGTCCCAGCAGGCCGGCCCAGGCGGGCACATCGATCCTGCCCCAGACGCCCTGTTCGACGGCCCCCGAAAAGGCGACATAGACCGCGGTTGCGATGGCGAAGCGATCCAACCAGGTTACCAGACGACGGTTTTCGCGAACGAAGCGCCCGGCCACGCCCTGTAATTGCTGGCCGAGCGCGAAGGGCAGCAGTAGCGTCAGCCCGATCTTGCCGAGCGCAGCCAGATCGAGCCCGGGGCCGGCACTGCCGGCGAGTACGGCAAAGAGCGGGGCGCTGACGAAGACGCCGAGAATATTGAGCAGCGCTGCGGCAACGACCGACGCGGCCACATTTCCATGGGCGAGCGAACAATAGGCGGTCGCCGACTGCACGGTCGACGGCAGGATGCCGAGATAGAGGAAACCGAGCGCGACCAGCGGCGGCAGGATCGCCGCGCCGGCCAGCGAAAGTCCCCAGCCGGCCAGGGCCATTCCTCCGAAGCACCACAATGCCAGCGGCAACAGCATCCGCAGGTTGCCGAGACCGCTCAGCACCTCGCTGCGCGGCAGGCGCAGGCCGTTGAGGAAGAACAGCAGGAAGACCGCAGCGTTGGAGACGCCCTGGGCGATGCCGCGCCCCTCCCCGGTGACCGGCAGGACCGAGGCGAGCAGGATCGCAAGCAGCAGCAGGCGTACCATGGGATCGAAGACGGTCAGCAGGCGGGCAGGCATTGTCGAGCCGACCTGCCCGTCTCCGGCCATCCTGTCGAGTGGGATCAGGCCTGGAGGTCGTATTGCTTGAGCAGGTCGTAGAGCGTCGGTCGGCTGATCCCGAGTAATTTGGCGGTGTTGGAGATATTGCCTTCGGTCCGCGCCAGCGCGTGGCGGATGACCTTGCGGTCGGCCTGTTCGCGCGCGCTCTTGAGGTTGAGCGGAAGGCTGTCCGCCTCGCCGTCGCCGCCGAGATCGAGGTCCCCGGTGCCAACCAGCTTGCCGTCGGCCATGATGACGGCACGCTTTACGCGGTTTTCAAGCTCGCGGACATTGCCCGGCCATGGCCAGCCGTCGATGGCCGCAAGTGCGTCGGCCGCGAAGCCTTTTACCTGCGGATTCATGTCCTGCGAAAAGCGCTTGAGGAAGGCCTTGGCGAGCAGTGTCGCATCGCCCGGTCGTTCGGCCAGGCCGGGAATCTTCACCACGATCTCCGCCAGGCGGTAGAACAGGTCCTCGCGGAAACGTCCCTCGGCAATCATCGCCTCGAGATTCTGATGGGTGGCGCAGACGATCCGCGTGTCCACCGCAATCGATTTGCGACCGCCGATCCGCTCGATCGTGCGTTCCTGCAGGAAACGCAGCAGCTTGACCTGCAGTGGCAGGGGAATGTCGCCGACCTCGTCGAGGAACAAGGTACCGCCGCTGGCCTGTTCTATCTTGCCCTCGGTGGTCTTGACGGCACCGGTGAACGCGCCTCTCTCGTGCCCGAACAGCTCGCTTTCGAGCAGATTTTCGGGGATCGCGGCACAATTGATCGCGACGAAGGCCCCGGTGCATCGCTCGCTTGATTCGTGGAGCCCCCGGGCGAGCAGTTCCTTGCCGGTCCCGCTGGCGCCGAGCAGCATCACCGAGACATTGGTGTTGGCGACGCGCTCGATCGTCCGGGCAACGCGGACCATTTCCGGTGCGGCCGTGATCAGTCCGCCCAGCACGGTATTGCCCTCGCCCGACTTGTGCTGGAGCAGCTGGTTCTCGCGCTCGATCTCGAACAGGTTCAGCGCCCGCCGCACGATCAGCCCGAGCTGTTCGATATCGACCGGCTTCTGGTAGAAATCATAGGCCCCGCGTTCGATCGCCGACAGTGCGCTTTCGCGCGCGCCATGGCCCGAGGCGACGATGACCTTGGTTTCCGGGCGCAGCGCCATGATTTCCTCGAGTACGGCGAAGCCTTCGCTGGTCCCGTCGGGATCGGGCGGCAGGCCGAGGTCGAGCGTCACCACGGCCGGCTCCTCCGCACGCAGCGCAGCGATCGCCGAAGTGCGGTCGCCAGCCTGGATCACCTCGAAATCGTCATAGGCCCATTTGAGCTGGGCCTGCAGCCCGGTGTCGTCCTCGACGATCAGAAGCCTGGGTTTGTTTCCGGCCATCATGCCACCTCGTTTGCGCCGGCCTCGCCGGCCGGCTTCAGCCTGTCGTAAATCATCGCCACTTCGGCGACCGGAAGCCTGACATGGAAGCGCGTTCCCAGGCCTTCTCGGCTTTCGACGTCGATTCGCCCGCCCATCGCACGAACCAGTTCGCGGGCCTCGAAGGCACCGATCCCGAAGCCGCCCCGCTTCGAGGAATGGAAAGGCTTGAACAGCCGCGTGCGGATGAATTCCTGGCTCATGCCGCAGCCCGTATCCACGACTTCGACTTCCGCCTGGACCCCGTTGACGAGGACATTGACGAAGACCGGGGAGTCCGGTTCGCTGGCATCGATCGCGTTCTGGATCAGATGCACCAGCGCCTGTTCGAGCGCTTCGCGATTTGCGAGGACAGTGCAGGGTTCGTGTTCGAGCAATTGTACGCGTTGCGGTCCGGTAAAGCCGGAGACGACTTCCGCGGCCAGTTGGTCGAGCCGCAAGGGCCCCGGCCGGTCGCTGCCATGCGCCCCATAGCGACCGAGCCGGGCAAGCAGAGTATTCAGCTTGTCCGAGCTGTTGCGCAGCGTCACCAGCATGTCGGCCCGGAACTCGGGATTGTCGGCATGGCGCTCGGCGTTGCGCGTCAGCAGCGAGAGCTGGCTGGCGAGATTCTTGATATCATGCATGACGAAAGCGATGCGGCGATTGAATTCGTCGAAGCGATGCGCCTCGACCAAGGCCTCGTGCCCCGCCTGTTCGGCGAGATAGCTGGCCAATTGCTGCCCGGCCACGCGCAGGAGATCGAAATCCTCCCAGTCGAGCTTGCGCGGAACAAACGAACGTCCGAGCACCACGACGCCGATCAGGCGCTGGCGATGGATCAGCGGGACGAGCGCCCAGGCTTGCTGCTCGTCGCGCAACCAGGCCGGCATTTGTTCGGGAGCAAGCTTGTCGTCGATCCGTGCCCGGACCAGATCGAGATCGACGATGTAATGCTCGCCGGCCAGCAGCGGCTTGAGCGTGGCGGGCAAGGCATTGGCAGGTACTGGCGCCTGCGGCCACTGCCATTCGGCATCAAGCTGGAACACGCCGGTTTCGTCCGGCGTGAGCAGCAGGCCGCAAGGGCTGTCGGTGATGTCGGCGACAGCCTGGATCGCGCGTTCCGCTAGGGGACGGTTGCCCTCCCCGCTGACGGTTTCGGTAAAGCGAAGCCATTCGACACGGTAATCGTAACGATGCTGGAACAGGTGCTTGGCCAGCTTGACCCGGAACCATCCGCGCATCTTGCGCGATGGAAGCATGATCAGCGCGAGCGAACTGGCGGCGACGACGAAGGCCAGCTGCAACAGCCGCGAGAATTCGCCGCCGGCATAGGACATGCCCTGCGCAACCAGTACCATTGCGACCAGGTAGCCGCCGATCAGCAGGAGAGAAATGGACTGGAAAGTCACCGAGCGTGAGGGACGAAAGGCAAGCCGTGCCCCCGGCTGAGTCGAGCCGAGCGCAAGCAATCCGGTCATTGCCGCGATGATCAGTCCGCGCAGGTCGAACAGCGTTTCGGGTATGGCGTCGAACAGATAGGCGACGGTGTAGAAATTGAGGTCGTAGAGCCACATAAGCCCCATTGCGGCAGCGGGCCAACGCAGGGTCGCACGCCCGGCGGGAGACGCGCCGACGAAGAGATTGTGAACCAGAACCAGCGAACCGACGCAGAACAGCAGCCGCAGGGTCATGGCGAAGCGGAAGATCAGCGTTCCCGCGTCGGGCCAGTTTGCCAGCCTTGCGGCGGCGACCACCAGAATGATCTGGAGGAGTTCGAGGGTAGCCAGCACCAGCACGACCGGCCGGATCGGCTTGAGGCTTGCGTGGCGCTGGTCATTGGCGAACAGGCGGTAGAGGGTCCAGGTCCAGGCAAGGTTGGACAGGCCGAGTACGGCCAGCGCAGAAGGACTCTCCCCGCCGAGTGCAGGCACGGCCAACGCCCAGACAGCCATGACGGCCAGTGCCGTGACCATGGGCTTGCCTGCGGGGCCGACGGTCGCGCTGCGGGGATAGATCCAGGCGGCAAGGACCAGCGCCGCGATTGCGCCGGCGACGAAAAAGCCAAGCGTCACCAGATCCCAGACGCTGCTCATCGGAAGGGCCGTTTACCTTGCATCATCCGTCGGTTTACGCCCGAGTGATGAACTGTCGGTAAATTTAACAGATCAGCAAAAAGCCTCGGAATTGCGACCTTCCTGGCCGGCGATCGGGCACATGGCCCTGCTCCAGCGCGAACGCAGGGGCAAGACCAAGCGGGTCCGCCCCAGTCCACCCGGCACGGGCGCAATTAACCACGCCGCTGCCGGGCCGGGCCGGTCCTAGTAGATAGCCATGCCGTAATTGATCACCAGCAGGACCGAGAGCGTCACGACCATCAGCAGGACCAGCGGCAGCCCGGTGCGCAGATAGTCCGCGAAGGTGTAATTGCCCTCGCCCATGATCAGCATGTTGGTCTGGTAAGCGATCGGTGTCGCATAGCACAGGTTGCAGCCGAACAGCACGGCGAGGATGAGCGGTTCCTGCGGCAGGCCGAGCGAGCTGCGAGCCGATGCTGAAGGCAATGGGCGTCCCGACTGTGGCAGCCGTGGCGTTGGAGGCGAAATTCGTCAGCAGGGTGACGAAGAGCATGATCGTGGCGAGAATCGCCGCCGGCGGCAGATAGCCGAGTCCGAGCGCCATCCATTCCCCCAGCCAGGCCGCCGCCCCGCTGTCGAGGATGACCCGGCCGATCGCGATACTGGCGGCCACCAGCACGATGACCTTGCCCGAGAGGGCCCGTCCGACGCGGTCGAATTTGACGCAGCCGGTAACGAACATGAGGATGGCACCGGCCAGCGATGAGATGGCGATCGGGACCTTCCCGATCCAGGGAAGACCGACCGAAGCTACGAAGACGGCGCCGGTCATGATCGCGAGCGCGAGCACGGCCTTGGACCTGCGAGGCATTTCCTTGCCCCCCTCGAGCAGGAGAAGACTGTCGTTCTGCTGGAATTCCTGGATCTGCGGCATCAGCCCCATCACCAGCAGGACGTCGCCTTCCTTGATCCGGATTTCTTCGTTGGGATCGTAATGCTCTTCCTCGCGGCTTATCGTCGGACGGTGAATCCCGAGCACGGCAACGCTGTAGAGGTCGCCGATTCCGGATGTCGCGAGCGTGCGGCCGATCAACCGGCTGTCGGCGGTCACGGCCATTTCGACGACGGCGATATCCTCGCCCAGACGGGCCGAGCTTCGACGAATGCGATCGACAATCCAGCCTGGCGCGACCTGTCCCTTGAGTACGCGGATGGCATCCTCGAGTGCTTCATGCGTGCCCGAGACCTGCATGCGCATCCCCGCCTCGAGCGGTCCGGCGAGCGCATCCTCGAAGCGGAAGTCCTTGGGAAGCTTGGCGGAAATTTCCTCGATCAGCCGCCCGTCGAGTTCGCTGCCGGTGGGAATGCGCAAGCGCGCGGTAAAACGCCGCAGCGCGTGAGTCACTTCCGGGCTGTTGTCGGGCAGCAGGCGCGGCATGACCAGCCAAAGATAGGGCAGTGCCACCATTGCTGCGATCAGAACGATCGGTGTGAAATGGAACACGTCCATTTGCGGCATGCCGAGATCGCGCGCGATCGAGACCACCAGCAGATTGGTCGAGGTGCCGATCGTGGTTGCCATGCCGCCGATCAGAACCGCGGCGTTGAGCGGGATCAGTGTCTTGGAGGCGGGCATGGCCCCGCGTGAGGCCAAGGCAACGAATATCGGCAGCAGAAGCACCAGGACCGGTGTGTCGTTGACGAACATCGACAGGAACATCGCCGCAACCAAGGAGACCAGCAGGCCAATCTGAAGGTTCCACTTGAAGACGGTCTCGAGCACCTGCGCCGCCGGTTCGAGCGCACCGGTAACGACAAGTCCGCGCCCGAGGATCATCAGCGCGCAGATCGTGATCAGCGCGTAATGGCCGAAGCCCGAGAAGGCGACGGCCAGCCCGTCGGTCGGCTGCGTATGCGGGAGCGGGAAGAAATAGAGGCCGACCGCGATAATCGCGATGGTCAGCAGGGAGATGATCTCGACCGACATGCGCCCGCGGGCGAAGGAGATGAAAACCCAGACCGTCAGGACCAGCGCGGCGATGGCATGCAGTGAAGGAAGGCCCGGCATCGAGATCCCTTACACCACGGCTTCTGGGTTTGCGCAAGGAAGCGCGCGGCTACGTTGCAAGGCGCTGCTGGTGTCCATTTTATTGGTGGTGCTGCTGGAGCAGCCGCTCGACCGGTAGCGGCAGTCGCGTGCGTGAAACGCGGGCGCAAAGCTTGAACCCGGAGCGCTGGGATCTGCAAGATGAACTGTGGTGCCCCTGGCCAGACTCGAACTGGCACTTCCGGAGAAACTCGATTTTGAGTCGAGCGCGTCTACCAATTCCGCCACAGGGGCTCCGCAGCGCCGCCGCCTGTAGCGAGGCCTCGCTGCCGCATCAAGCACAGATGCGGCAGCAACGGATCATCCCTTGAGGGCGGAAACCACCACCTTGTGCATCTTGGAATGCAAGGCGTCGTTGCCGGCGATCACCTGCTTTGCACAAATCGCCTCCGAACGGCCGCGGTAATCGGTAACGAAGCCGCCGGCTTCGCGTACGAGCAGGCAACCGGCGGCTGTATCCCATTCGGACAGGTCGCTTTCCCAGAAGCCGTCAAAGCGGCCGGCGGCGACCCATGCGAGGTC
>JGI12292J12840_1000860_pt1 | contig 14089 bp, 13 predicted proteins | sample TtaePargueraPR_8_FD_12840 | JGI IMG/M metagenome (IMG submission 12840) | reverse complement strand
TAAACAAATACAAAGAGAGCCTGAGCGACTGTCTAACCGCAAAAAACGTGATGCTGAGCTGATGATACTTATTCACGAAGTGTGGGAGGATAATATGTCAGTTTATGGTGCAAGAAAAATATGGAAGCAGCTACAGCTTGACGACCATCAAGTCGCTCGCTGTACAGTCGAACGATTGATGCGAATTATGGGAATTCAAGGTGTTCGTCGGGGTAAAGCACATAAGACAACGATACCTGACGAGCAACAAGATAAGCCTCTGGATTTAGTTAATCGTCAATTTACTGCTGAGCAGCCAAATCAACTTTGGGTCGCTGATATCACCTATGTTGCCACATGGAGTGGCTTTGTTTATGTCGCATTCGTGATAGATGTTTTTTCACGATACATTGTAGGCTGGCGTGTATCAACGACGATGCACACAGACCTGATTCTTGATGCGTTAGAGCAAGCTATTTGGCATCGTGGTGACCCAAAAGGACTGATCCACCATAGCGATAGAGGGAGTCAATATTTATCCATAAGATACACTGAACGACTTGCTGAAGCAGGCATTCAAGCATCTGTAGGCAGTGTCGGTGATTCTTACGATAACGCAATGGCTGAAACGATAAATGGTTTATTTAAAACAGAAATTATTCGCAGGAATGGCCCGTGGAAAAATGTTGATGCTGTTGAATATGCAACTTTAGAATGGGTAAATTGGTTTAATAATCAACGGTTATACTCTTCAATTGGGTATGTTTCATACAGCTCAATATGAAGCAAACTACTATGATAATTTAAACGAGTCAGGTAAAGTAGCCTGACTTAAACAAACTGGTCTCCGATGAACTCGGGGCGATTCAAATTTTTCTATTTTAGATAGTTCTACAGGGCAGTGCCACTCGCGATGGTCAGACATAAGCAATCATATGAATAAAGAACAATAATTGCTTATTTGATCATGAATTTAATCGCATGTCGATTCTGTTCATTAACTAAACTGATCGGTGCTCTAGCTCTTTGAGTACCTGAGTGCGAGTTTCATCAGCCATTATCAATGGGCCGTTACGTTGATACTCGCGGAGTAAATGGATAAGCGGTTGAACTTGTCTTGCTAACGCGATAACCCAATTCGCTAAGGTCGCCCTTGAGATATCACCACCATAACCATAACGGCGGATGATATTTTCTATACGATACAGTGGCATACCATCCGCGTATTTCGACACAATTACGTAGGTCATTAAATCCACTGCCCATCGCTTTGGCTACAGGGGGTAAAATTACTTCCGCTGCTTTGATAATGCGCTTGTCTTGTTCATCTTTACACACGGCTTTTTCTTGCATGTATTCCAGCACACGCACTTGAGCAGGGATGATGTCTAGCTCTTCTCGGACTTTTACAAAGAAGGTATCAATGGCACCGGCTTTGTCTTTTTCAGATAAATAAGCGAATACTTGTTCGCGTGGCAATTTATCAGAGAAAGGTTTACGCCCTGTTTTGTTTTTTGAAGCGGTATCAGGTAAAGGCAGTTCATCTTGCTCTGGCTTAGCGGTGATTTCAGCTTCGTTAAACAAGTTAACCTGAGCTGCGCATAGCAACTTGCTCTCTAGAGGCTATTTTTACTGATAACTGCGTTAAATTTGTTTGCAATAGGCCAGATATTGACACACAAATTTGCCTTGCTCTAAACAAAAATATCTCTCTAGAATACTTTTGTTCAATTAAATTTATAGAATTCAAGCTAATAGCTAATTTTTTATACGCAGCTCAGGTAAGTTACCTTGCTCAGCTGTGGTTTGTTCACTGCTAGACCCAAAACGTTTATACAGCCCTAAGATCTCGAAAGTAAGAACGTTAGTTCATTAGGCGCTTACCGTCAGTATCCCTTGATAATCACACTAATACAGCTTACACATAATCATTATAGTGAATACCTAAGGGCTTGTATTTCCATGTTTTATTAATTGTAGCTTGAGTTAAATAACTTACAAAAGGGTCTAAGACACTGATTTCAGGGTTATAATGCTCTAGCCAAATAAAATTACCCATTTCATTAATTTCTAAGAATATTAAATTTCCTTTTTTATCTATAATAAAATCAAAACTCCCAGTTATGAGATTGTTTCGTTTCATAAAAAAATGTAATTTTTCCTGAACTTTAAGAGGTAATTCAAAAGGTGTTATAGCAACATCTTTATTAAGATTAACACCTAAACGCCAATCGCAATATTGTTTATCTTTTGCACATTCTATTTTAGCCGTTACAACTACTCCGCCAATATAGAAAACTCTTAGTTCTGCTTTTGAATCTATCTGTTCTTGTAATATAACAGGAGTGTATTGAAATACTTCAGGAGCCACATTCGATAATTCAACATAGTCAATAGCCTTCGTATATGTTTTGATTATATTGTTACTGTCTGTTTCCCACGCATTTGTAAAATAATACTTTATTATTGCATTGGTTGTTGTTGATAGAAAATTTAAAGCTTTTTTATGACAATTAGTAATTAAAGTGTTTGGAATTTTAAAACCACAAGCTACAGCTTCATTAAGTTGCTTAGCTTTATCATCAATAATTCTGGCTGAATTAAAATGATTAACCCAGCAAACCTTTCCGTTGTCTAACATTTGCATTATAGAATAAACTGACGCATATGAATTTCGTCTAACAAAGTCGATATCATCTTCATGTAAGTTTTCTGGTAATTCTTGTTTTAGAAATCTTCTAGCCCACACCGTGCTAAATTCATTTAGAAAATACTCTCCTCCATTTTCATCAACAATTGAATTAAGGTTAGTATTCGTGTCCAAGTGAATACTTAGATTAGCTTTTGATGCTAAGGCAGAATTAAACCATAAGACTATTTCTGCTCCAATATCTAGAGAATGAACAACTTTTTGAACTAAATTAGCGTGATGATCGCCATTAAAGGTAGGCACCAATATTTTTTTATATTTTCGTTTGTGCAACGCTTTTGCAACCAAAATTAATCTCCTAAACAATAACTTTATATAAAATAAAACTGTATCAAAAAAATGGTTTATCTTCAGTTAATCGATTTATATAGCCGGTCGTTTTTCTGATTAAGCTTAATAATTCGTTTTTTAATATCTTCTAAAGATCCCATATTACACTTTGCATTCCTCTCTTTATCTGTTTTAGCTGTTTCATCCATCATCGATAATTTATAGCCATTCTCACTTATATTATTAAATTGTGTACCCCATATTTGAGGTTTATTTAAACTTAATAGGTAACGGTCTTCAGCCGCACAAGAGAGCCATTTAGCGGTGTGGTGTCCTAATTCTGCTGCTTTGGATGATAATTCAAATGCTTTGAGGTAATCATCACTAGAATGACCATGTTGAAAAATTAGTGCGGCATTAAAATAATCTTCGGGGTCTTTTAAACTTCCAGATGCAATAATCTCTTTAACTCTAATTATTCTTTTCTGATCATTATAATAGGTAAACTCGCCGTTTTTACGCTCTATTTGATCTTGCTTAACTAATGCTAATAGCTCTTGATTAATATCGGCAAACGCAAAGCTTGAAACACTAATAGACAACAAACATAAAAAATAAGCTGAAGTTATTCTTTTTATATAAACTTGTTTTTTTCGATAAAAAATTGACGCCATAATAAAACTAACCAATTAATAAACAATTTATATCAGTCGATAAGCATACTTATCGACTGATATTCGAGAAAATACTAAATTATGAAGCAGGCCATATTTCACATCCCCCATCAGTACCGACATCACATTGTGTACCAGTGTCAGTTATATATTCAGTTGTCGGCACACATTGGCCTCCTGTAACTTGCTTAATTTCTTCTTGTGTTAACTCCTTTCCTAATTGGAAAGCAAGCACTCGTTGTTTACTGTTTTGCATGACTTACACCTTTTAAAATGTTATTTTGTTGAACATAAACGGGCTGCTTATGCCGTATGAAATTTATCGTTATTAAGACAGGATGTTAACTGTCCAAAAGTATAGTTTTTAAATTTAATTCTGCTTTATTCGTATTAACTCAACTCGGTTTTTTACCTGCATTTTGGAGTAGATATTTCGGCAATGAAATTTAACCGTATACTCAGTTACGAACAGACATTTGGCGATTTCTTTATTGGATAAGCCCGTTGTGATTAGGTCTAAAACCTGCTTTTCACGAGTAGATAGCTTATCCAATAAATTCTTTTTATCCATTTAAAATGTCCTTATTTTAATTCAATTACTCTATCTGCCATCGCGATAGTTTCCGGCCTATGTGCCACCATAATTCGGGTAATACCAAGTTGCTTTATATTATGATTAACCTGAGCTTCATTTTGTTTATCTAAATGACTGGTGGCTTCATCTAAAAACAAAATTTTTGGGTTACGGTATAACGCTCGGGCTAGGATAACTCTTTGTTTTTGGCCTCCACTTAAGTTCGAGCCCATATCACCAATTAAGGTATTGTATTGCATTGGCAGAGTTAAAATATCTTGATGGATACAGGCAATTTGGGCGCATATAATTACTTGCTGCATATTAATTTGTTCATCAAAGCAGGCGATATTTTCCATTATGCTGCCGCTTAATAATTGGTCATCCTGCATTACAGCTGCAATTTGTGTGCGGTATTCATGTGCCTGATTGAGAGGTTTATTGTCGACTAAGATTTCACCCTGACTAACCGGAAACAACCCCATTAAACATTTGAGTAAAGTGGATTTACCACAACCACTGGAGCCAATAATGGCAACACATTCGCCAGCCTTTATCTCAAAATTAACATTTTCAAATATATAAGCTTCGGTTTCGTCATAACGATAGCTTAGCTGGTTAACGGATATTGAACCGGAATGATGGTTTGCTTCATTGTTTATATCCTCAACGTGCTCAAGTTGTGGCAAAGCCGAAACTTTAGGGATCATAGAGTCTTGTTTTTCATAAACAATATCGGCCAAACGTTCAAAATGCAGGCCTATCATTCTAAATTCAATAAACTTTTCAATCAGATTTTGCATTGAACTGACAAAACGGCCTTTATAACTGATAAACGCAAATAACATCCCGACGGTTAGTAAATTATCCATCACTAAGGTAGCTGCAAAATAAATTACGACAATATTTTCAATACCAAACAAAACTTGGTTTGCACTGGCAAAACCTATATTCCATTTGCGCAATCGAATACCTTTATTAATCGTATTGGCCATTTTATTTAACCACTGACTTTGTCTGTCGTTTTCTTTTTGGAATAATTTAATGGTTTGAATAGCACGTACACTTTCCATAAAGTGGCTGCTGTCTTTAGCCGCTGTGGTGATACTTTCTTCGGTTAATAAACGAATTGGCCGATACAACAATGCGCGCAAAATACCATAAATAAGCACCACAAACAGGACAATAAACGACAGTTTTACACTGTAAATAAACATCATAATCAGGGTAATAATGGCCATTAAACCATCTAACAAAGCAGCGATTAAGCCTGTGGTTAATAAGGTACGAATTTGGCCAAGAGATGAAAACCGTGAAACAATATCGCCCATATGGCGTTTAGAAAAATACTCCATTGGCAGGCGAATTAAATGGCGAAATACATTAAGTGCCATTTGCACATTTAACCGGCTCGATAAATTCAAGATCACCAGTTCACGAAATAACGTGGTTAAGGTATTGATGATTAATAGCAGGGTAAAACCAAAAGCGAGCGCTATTAATAAATCTTTATCACTACGCAATAGCACATCGTCCACTACGGTTTGCATATAATAAGGCGTAATTAGCGAAAAGAGCTGTAGTAATAAAGACAAGATAAAAATATAAATTAAGGTGCGCTTTAACCCAAAAATGCGTGACCAGAAATGCGATAGAGTTAAGCGACTTTTTTCTTCTTTTTGTTCAAATTCAGGTGTTGGCGTTAACTCAAGCGCGACACCGGTAAAACTTTTTGAAAACTCTGCTGCGGATAATACCCGCTCACCATGAGCCGGATCATGAATATAAAATTTATTTGCTTTTACTTTTTTTAAAACTACAAAGTGGTTTAAATTCCAGTGCAATATACAAGGTAGCTGCAATTGATTGGTTTGCTCTGGCTCTAACCTTAAAGCACGGCTTGATAGCTCGATTTCAGCGCTAATATTCATTAACTGTTTTAATGTTGCGCCACGTGATGAAATGGAAAAGCGGCGTCTTAACGAGATTAAATCTGTTTCATAGCCATAATAACTGGCGATCATTGCCAGACAAGCCAAACCACATTCCGATGCTTCAGTTTGTTGGATCACCGGCAATTTGTTAGGTGAAAACTGAGCAAATAAATTATCCAATGCTACTGCTGCTGTCATTACAAACGTCCTTGTACACTAAAAATAGGCTCTAATAGCCATTCAACTAAATTTCTGTTATCCAACACAATATCGGCTGACAGTGTCATTCCAGATTTTAGTAAAATAGTTTGGTTATAAGCTTGGATACTACTTTGTGAAACACTGGCTTTTATCAGGTAAACAGGTTCTTGTATTGCTATATGCGAATGCATGATTTCATTCGGTAACATAATGCTGGATGAAATGGTTTGAATGTGCCCGTCGAATAAACCAAATTTTTGATAAGGGAATGCATCGTAACGAATTTTTAAGTTTTGCCCCTGCTTTAGAAAACCAGCAGAGCTGACCGGAACTAATAAATTTGCAAATAACTGATTATTTAAAGGGCTAATTGTTGCAAGCGGTATATTTTGGGGGATCGCTTCGCCCTTTTGTACCTGTAAGTTACTGACAATACCAGATACCTTGGCTCTAACGACATATTTTTGTTGTCCGTTTAGTTGCAAAATATTTTGGTTTAATTCGCTTAACTGCTGGTTTAGTTGTGCTATTTCGTTTTGATGTTGTTGAGGCAGCATACTTTGCTGATAGGTGAGTTCTGACAATGAATGCTGTAAATTGAGTTTATTTCTGATTAATGCCTGATAATCAGACTGCACACTGAGCTTTTGTTCTTTTACCGACATTAATTGATCTTTAGAAACATAACCCGGCTGTTGTAAATTAGTATAGTTTGTTTCTCTTTTATTAACTAAATCAAGTACCTGATTAAGCGTGTTTAATTGTTGTTCAGCCTGTAATATTTCATCTTGTAAATTATTAATTCGACTGGACAATTGCTCAATTTCTAATGTATTTATTGTTTTTTCGCGAGCCATTCTATCTGTAATCGCTTGCTTTTGGCTTTGGTATTCCTGTAATAACTCTTGTTCAAGGTAATTACCATCTCCCAAGGTTTTAGTATTAGAAATTACAAACAAGGCATCGTCTTTATTTACATTTTGGCCATTTGTTACCATTACTTCACTTACTGTACCAGTGCTTGATTCAGCAAATACACGGTGAATACCATCGGCTGGTTCTAACCAACCTAATACTGTTTCTTTACGTGCATAGTTAGCACTGAATAGCCAAATTGCTATTAAACAGATCCAAAAAATTAAAATGGTTATGATAATAGGTACAGAAAATTTAGGTGTGACAATAACATCGCCATGCAACTTATCTAATTGGTTGTCTAATGATTCTTTTCTGAACAACATACCTGTGAGCTAAAATCCTTTGAAAAACGATAAATTAATTGGCTTAAAAGTAGGTAATAATACATTACCTGGTATTTTAAACACCTGTACCAAAGGACAGGTTCAAGCACACTCAATCATAAAGAATCAAAATAGACAAACATTTGACATATAAAATCAAAACAAATATAAAGTAATACTAGATAACTTTTAACAAAAATAAAACAACATAAATATAAGGATATGTTATGAATCATAAAGTAGCTGAACTTTCCACTAGAGAGTTAGATGTAATTCAATTTTTGTCTCAAGGTTTAAGTAATAAACATATTGCCAGACAGCTTGAAATAACTGAGCGCACAGTAAAATTTCATTGTTCCAATTTATACCAAAAGCTAGGGGTTAATAACCGCTTTGAACTGATTGCAAATGTGTATAAGCATGAAAGTCGAATTGAATTTAATTGATCCTAAATAACCTCAGCTCTGGATAACAAATTGCTTTCTAGCGGCTATTTTTCCTGATAACTGCGTTGAATTCGCTAGTAATAGCCAGCTATTACGTACGCAAATTCGCCTTGTTCTAAGAAAAAATATCTCACTAGAAAACGAAATTAAACTAAAAAGCCAATAAACTTAAGGTCTTAGCTAACTTCTTATCCAGAGTTGAGGTTAAATAGTGAGTTGATTAAACCCATTATTCAACTCATAATATGAGTCGAATAATAAATTTATTTGCATCATTGAGGTTGAAATGTGGATTTGGCAACATGAAAGCTGGCCTGATTTTTTTTGGGATGACGAACAAATTGAGCCGCTTTTACGAGAGGTCAGGTTAAATCAGGGGATTTTACTGGGAAAAGCCGGCGCACAATCGCAAGATCAACAGCAAACTTTACTCGATACTTTACTGGCGAATATTGTGCATTCGAGCGCCATTGAAGGTGAAAAGCTCAACGCATTCTCAGTTCGTTCATCGCTTGCCAATAAACTTGGATTAACTCAGCAGCATCCTTTTCCAACCACAAAACAAACGGATGGTCTGGCTGAAATCATGCTGGATGCGGTGCAAAACTTAAATGAACCTTTGTCGCTTGAACGTATTTTGCATTGGCATGAAAAGCTTTTTCCTGATGGTTATACTTTATTTAATCCGGTTGCGGGTGGCCATTTACGTGACAATGATCCTATGCAAGTTGTATCCGGCCGCCTTGATAATCCAACGGTCCATTTTGAGGCCCCTGGCAGAGAAAATTTAGATAATGAACTTGAACAATTTATAGCTTGGTTTAATACATCAAAAGATGATTATAAATTAGATCCGCTGTTACGTGCGGCGATTAGTCATTTTTGGTTTGTAACTCTGCATCCACTGGATGATGGCAACGGGCGGATCACTCGATTAATTACCGATTTAGCTTTGGCACAAGCGGAGCAACAGTCAGTTCGGTTTTATGCTATGTCGGTAGAAATCTTAAAAAACCGAAAAAGTTATTACGAAATTTTAGAACAAAGCCAGAAAGGTGATTTAAATATCACGAGCTGGCTTAAGTGGTTTTTAAACACATTAAATCAAACTTTTTCAGGAGTGCTAAGTCAGTTAGAAAAAGCCGTGTTTAAAACCAATTTTTGGCGACGATTTGACCAAAACCAAATAAATGCTGAGCAAGTTAAAGTTTTAAACCGAATGCTGGATGGTGATTTTGAAAAAGGGATTAATACCAGTCAATATCAGAAAGTGGCTAAAGTGAGTCGTGCAACAGCAACCCGCCATTTAACCAATTTGGCAGAATTAGGGTATTTGCAAAAATCGGATGCGGGTGGGCGCAGCACAAGGTATTTTTTAGATAAAGAGTATTGAGTGCATTAGGAATAATGCCTGCTTTTATCTCAGCCTAAGACTGAATTAGTCAAGGTAAAACAACCCGATATTTTAAATAAACTGTTTTAAGCCTTGCCTATCCAATAAATAAATACAATACCTAAGGTATTATGTATAGCATGAATTCAAAAGCATACATAAATACCCATTGCTACCAAGCGTTTACACCAGTATAAAAAGCATGAACATTAAAAACAGCGGCTAAAAATATCTTCATTCCACATATATAGGTAGAAACTCAATAATTTAACCAATTTAAACCAATAGCAAACCTGTCCCAAGGTACAGTTCCAGCAAGTCGTACCAGTGTTTATTATATGCCTTTGTTTAATCTACCATTTAAACAAAGGATTATAAATAAACTAAACAGGGACAAGAATGACACACAAAATATTATTTCTTATCAGTATTCTTCTGACAAATTTTTCATATGCAAACCAACAAGCAAAAACAGATAATATAACCACTTCTTATTACTTTGCGCTAAGGGGTGAACCCAAATATACAGAAAATTTTAAGCACTGGGATTACGTGAACCCTAATGCACCAAAGGCAGGTAATATCACTTATAGTAAAATTGGTAGCTTTAATAATTTCAACAATTTCGCCCAGCGAGGAGTAGCCCCCAGTTTAATTAAAGAATTGTTATTTGATACTTTAATGGTTTCTAATCAAGATGAGCTCTTGGTTTATTACCCCCTAATAGCTAAACAAGTTAGTTATTCTGATGATTATTCTTGGGTCATTTTTGATATTAATGAAAATGCTAAATTTCATGATGGTTCATCGGTTACTGCACAAGACGTTGCATTCAGTTATAACTTGTTTTTTGAACAAGGTGGCATGCAATTTAAAAAGTTATTTGATGGTGTATCAGTTGAAGTCATTAATAGTTTAAAAGTTAAGTTTACATTGGCTAATCCAGATAAAGCATTGGCAGTAAATTTATGTAGCTTAACGGTCCTACCTCAGCATTATTATCAAGATATAAAATTTGAAGAACCTTTCTCAACGCCACCAATGACCAGTGGTCCATATCAAGTTCAATCTTACGAAATGGGACATTATATTGTATATCAGCGTAACCCTGACTATTGGGCAGCTGAATTACCCGTCAATAAAGGTCGCTTTAATTTTGAACAAATCCGAGTTGAATATTATTTAGATGAAACTGTGTTAATGGAAGCATTTAAAAAAGGTGAATTTGATTTAAAACAGGAAAAAAATTCAAAAAACTGGCGTACACAATATGCAGGTGAACAGTTTGATACAGGGCAGATCATTGCTGAAGAAATTCAGCATCAAATACCAAGTGGGAATGCCGCATTTATTTTTAATTTAAATCAACCTCAGTTTAAAAATGTAAAAATCAGACAAGCACTCAATTTGTTATTTGATTTTGAATGGACAAATAAAAACTATTTCTACGGCGAGTATGAGCGTAATAATAGCTATTTTATGAACTCAAAATATGGCTCATCCGGCTTACCTCAAGGTAAAGAGCTCGCTATTTTAAAACAATTTAAAAATCAGTTGCCGGAAGAATTGTTCACTGCACCATTTACAGTCAATCAAACCGATGGAACAGGTAATATTCGACCAGAATTAAGCAAAGCGCTCAAATTATTTAAGCAAGCTGGCTATCAGTTGAAGGACAATCAGCTTGTCAATGAAAACGGTGAACAATTTACATTTGAATTATTAATTTATAAGCCGTCTGATGAAAGGTACTCAATTGCGTTTCAACAAAATATAGCTCGAATCGGCGCAGAAATGAAAATTAAACTGGTTTCAGATGTTGCTCAATATGTGAATAGAGTACGAACTAAAGACTACGATATGATCATTCAAAGGTTTGCTGGTTTTCCTAAAGAGATGATTAAATTTCAATGGCATAGTGAGCAATTAGACTCGCATTATAACTGGGTTAGCGCCAACAATCCGGTTGTCGATCAATTGGTCGATGGTGTTATTGCTAATTTAGGTAACGAAGAGGCATTGGTTCCCTATATGCGAGCTCTAGACAGAGTTTTATTGTGGAATTATTACTCCATTCCTCAATGGCATTTATCCAAATATAGAGTCGCTTACTGGAATAAATTTTCGCGGCCGCAAAAACTACCCAAATTTGGCTTTGGTGGTCTGCTAAGTGATACATGGTGGTACGACGTTCAAAAAGCAAGTTTATTGAAAAGTAACCAAAATAACTGGCTGGTAAAACAAACAGTGTCTCAAATCCCGGAAAAACAACAATAAACAAGGAATAAATATGAGTGCAATACACGAAGTCAACTTCAGCGCGGTTGAAATGCAGCAAACTCAATTATTATGGGCCGATGAGTCACTAACTCAGGCTTACAACCGCGAGCAAATCCGGCAAATGTTTTCATTGCAAGTTGCTCAATCAGAGCCAGAATACAAACAAATTATGACAGCTGAATGTTATGGCGGCATTGGCGTGGGTGACAATGGAGGCGGTGTACGTTGTGGTAATATTCATGGCTATCAAATTAAAGGCATAGGTCAAAATTTATTAGTCGGCAAAGCTGAAGATTTATGGCATAGCTATGGCGGCCTAAGTGCAGTAGATGCCATTTACGAAGCCATTTATTCGCGGGTTTTAAACCAATATATGCCGTTGGGTGCTGCCAAAATTCATGCGGTATTATTAACTGAACCAGATGCTGCATACGAGCCGGGCTGTCGGGATACAGAAAAAGGCTGGGGTGCACTCATGGTTCGGGAGATTTGTACTCGGCCGGCTCACTATTTAAGAGCGCCGCTTTATCAACCAAGAGGTGAATATCGCAGCCAACTATTAACTGATGTTGCCCGAACTCGCAGAGTAAATAAACAGCTAAAAAATAAATTTGCCAGCACCAATGATTTTATAAAGTATTTTGGTTCGTTTTTAATGAATAGCGCGAATCAGTTTGCGTTCGCCAGAATAGCCAGAATATTTCATGGTTCAATTAGTCCATCTAATATTTGTTACGATGGACGCTGGTTGGATTTAACCAATACCACATTTGTTAAAACCAATGAAAACACCGCTGGTTATTTACGTCATTTACCTTCATTTTATGAAGAGCCACAAATGGTTTTTCGCATCACTCATGAAGTCATTGCCACTTATTTAAAATACAATCAAATACCGCTTAATCCAACACCATTATTAAACTACTATCAGGAACAACTCCAAGCTTTCCAGTATCATCATTATTCTTTTATTTTTGGTTTAGAATCAGGTGCATTTAGTGGTTTAAAAGAGCTGGTTGATTTTACAGCACTTTATCAGCCTTATCAGATAATCAGCAATAATTTTAATACTCGATTAAACCGTTGGCCAGACACTTTTAACCCACAAGACAGCACATTATTATTGATAGAAGCCGCTTTTTTAGCTTTAACAAATACCGATAGTTTGCTTAATCAAAGCAAACAAATTTTAATTGAAAAGTTGACCTGCTCAGAGCAAATCAGTCAAGATTTTTTGTCCGCGTTTAAACAAGCAATGTATCAATTATTTTTGCAATCAGGTGATACTCATTATGCTCATTTTTGCCAACAAATTTTAATTACCGCTTTAAAACGACTGATCATTCCGGCGTATTTTTATAAAGGCAGGCTGGAACCCAAAACCAAAGATTTACTCGCAAGCAATCAAATAGCGAATGTAGCTCGTTTTATTGAAGAATCAATGACTATCACAAACTGGGCTTTTAGCAGTGCAGAGCATGATAATGTCATTATATTCCAATCTACACTATGTGAATTGACTTGGGATAAAACGCAGCATTTCATTTTATATAAAACTCAACAGGAAGAACAAACTTTTAGTTCATTTAAAGCCTGTCATCACTTTATTCAAACCCAAAAAACTGAAATTTGGCAGATACAGGATTTTGACTTTTCCTTTTATCTTAATACATTATTTGAGCTTTTGGTTGTGTTAGAGGACAATACCCAATGATTACCAAAGAACAAGGCGAACAACTTTTTTTAAAAGCACTGAATTTACGTTTATCCAATACAGGCTCAATTAACCAGGCTGAATTTGCTAATATTCAAAAGTCTTGCATGCAGAATAAAATTCACTTTATTCAAAATGAACTTAAGCGAGATATTGGCTACATTTGCTGGGCAGATATAAATAAAGAATCATTTTTAAATTTAACTAAATTTGCTTTACCTCCACAATTTTCTTATGAATGGGACGAAGGCAAAATCTTGTTATTACTCGATATTTATTTTCCCAAAAACTATCCGGTCCGAAAAATATTAGAAGCGTTAAAAACTAAATTTCCCAAAAGAAGATTAGTTTTATTTAATAAAAAAGGTTCAGTGCGGGTTTATAAAAAGTGGAATAATAGGTATGTCCGACTACAAATAACATAGTTTAGTGACTATTGGTAGTATCGAGTATATCCTGAGTAAAGCATCTCATTATAGCCACCAACGCGCTTCGGACCTGAATACAAATGATCTTGATTTGGGGAAATCACCATATTATAGGCGTTATTAGTTTTTAAGCCCAAGCTTTTTAAAATTGAAGGTAATATGAATTGTATTAGCTCAGACTTGATCTGACAGTTACCCGTTTTTTAATCAGTGACTGTCAGTTTAGATTTGAGCTAAATTCTTTT
>JGI12292J12840_1000804_pt1 | contig 15020 bp, 15 predicted proteins | sample TtaePargueraPR_8_FD_12840 | JGI IMG/M metagenome (IMG submission 12840) | reverse complement strand
GCCGGTGCAATTGCCCGCAAGGTACTGGGTGATAACATCAAAATCCGTGCGGCCCTGGTCAAAATGGGCACCAAGGAAATCAACCGGGCCAACTGGGACTGGGCTGAGGTTGATAACAACCCGTTCTTCTGCCCCGACCCCGAAGCCGTTCCGGTGTTCGAGGAATATCTTGATGGCCTGCGCAAGGATGGATCATCTGTTGGTGCGGTGATCGAAGTCGTTTGTTCGGGCGTTCCGGTTGGTCTGGGTGACCCGGTTTATGACAAGCTTGATGCCGATCTGGCCAAAGCAATGATGACCATCAATGCCGTCAAGGGCGTTGAAATCGGCAATGGCTTTGAAGCAGCCGAACTGACCGGTATCGAAAATGCCGATGAGATGCGTCTGGGCGAAGATGGCAAACCGGTCTTTGGCTCCAACCATGCCGGCGGCATTCTCGGCGGAATTTCATCAGGTCAGGACATTGTCGTGCGCTTTGCCGTCAAACCGACCAGCTCGATCCTGACCCCGCGCAAAAGCCTTGATATCTATGGCAAGGAAGTCGATGTCGTCACCAAGGGGCGCCATGATCCGTGTGTTGGCATCCGCGGCGTTCCGGTGGGCGAAGCCATGGCTGCGATCACGCTTGCCGACCACCTCTTGCGCCACCGCGCACAGTGCGAAGGCTGGAACACCAACAAGCATTTCCCGAGCTAGTTTTCGGGCTCGTTTTCCGGTTATATCGGAACGGGCGAATATCGCATCACAACTGGTTTCATGCCGCGTCTAAGTGGCATGAACCCGATATTGCTCAAAACCCTGATCCAACTTGCTGCATCCAACAAAAAACCGGCTCCCAGCGGAACGGTTGGCAGTGACGCGCAGCTGAAAAATCGCATCGTCCTGTTTGCGGACGAAGCAGTCGCCCTGCCCGACTGGGGGATTTCAGGGCTGCCGTCCATGATCCTCGGCGCGGCACCGCAAACCTGCCTGTTTGTCAGCGACCTCACTGTCGATGATGACGGCGAGGATAAGGACGATCCGGGCAGTTCCGATAGCAGCAGTGATGATGCGTCAGATTCGACAGCCAGCGGTTCGGTATCTTTTTCCCTGACCATCAAGGCCCCGCCTGCCGCCGACAGCAGCCTTAAGTCGCGCACCATTGTCTGGAAGCTGACATTGCCCGTTGCGGGCTTTCGCGATGTGCAAACCGGCGCCAGCACCCCGCCCGTGCACGCCCCTGTGATCAAAACCCGCATCAAGCTGGGCGGCGTTATCCGTGATGTCGAAATCGGCCTTCTGGAAATGGGGCCTCTGGATCAACCGCTTCTGATCGGCAAGGACACGCTCTCAAACAAATTCCTGATCCGCCCCGACCGGCCCGAAGATCAGAAGACACCAGCCGCTCCCACGGTTGACCTGACGCCAACGCCAACCGAAGCAGCAAAACCGGACAACAGCAAGACCGAGACAAGCACGGATAAAGATACGGCCGCGTCCCCATCGGGTGCGGGCACGGAAACTACGCCTGCGGCCACAGATGCCAAGGCATCAGACGACACCAAACCAGATCCTGACACCAAGGCACCCGACGCAGCCGCCAAGCCAGACACCAACCCGGCGTCTGAAACACCAGGTACGGCAAAAGCAGAAGAACGGCCAAAACCCGAACCAGATGCAGAGGCAAGCGACACCGCCAAATCCTCTCCGGATCCGCAAGAAACCTCAGACGGTACGCAAGCGTCCGATGCGTCCCAAACAACAGCGTCGCAGGACACCTTGGCAGCAGCAACCGACGATGACGGAAAAACGGCCGATACTGATCCAGCCCAAAACAGCACGTCATCAGAAGACAGCGATAAAACTGAAAACACGGCGGACGCCGACCCAAACGACAGTTCGAGCAAGCCCGAGGAAGACACCGCTACATCAACGACACCGGCGACACCAACCGCACCAGAACCAGCGGCACCCAACGCAGACACCCCGAAAACTCAACCGGCTGAGCAGGAAAACAACTCCGCCTGAAGCAACCCCGAACCCTGACGCGCCAGACTTCCCTCGCGCCATCCCGTCACGGGTGGCGCATTTTTTTTGTCGATCAAAGTAATTTTCGACCCACCTCACCTTGTAGTTTCCCGCCGCGACCATATCTGTACCCCATAACAAAAAAACACGGTCCCAAACGCGGTTGGGAAAAGGCAAAACCAATGACCATCGATCTGGACTTGGCCGGTCTGTCGCGCAGGTCTGCGCTTAAGGGCTGGTTTGCTGCAGGCTCGGCACTTATCGGCAATTCCATTCTTTCACCGGTTTCCTACGCCAGTGACAGAACCCTTCCGGCGACCCCGGCCTGCGGGGAAGATATCGGCCCGACACGCGCCATGACCGAAGGCCCGTTCTATAGCGAAAACCCGCCCGAAAAGCGCAACTTCCGAACCGATACTGGCGGCACGCCGGTGACCCTGCTGGGTTATGTGCTGAACTCGGCCTGCACGCCGATTGCCAATGCGATTGTCGATCTGTGGCATGCGGATGCCGATGGCCGTTATGACAATCAGGGCTTTAACATGCGCGGCTATCAGCGCACTGACGGCCAGGGGCGCTATTACTTCGATACCATCCGCCCGGCCGAATATGCCGGACGCACCCCGCACTACCACGTCAAGATCACCCCGCCCAATGGCCGAACCCTGACCACCCAGCTCTATTTCCCGGATGAACCGCTTAACGAGCTTGATCACCTGTTTGATAGCGCGCTTCTGATGAACATGCATCCGGCAAGTGACGGTGAAATCGGCCGATTTGATTTCGTTCTGGCCTGAATGGCCAGCACCCGCACATCACAATAACCCGAAGCCTTCCGCGATCAGATCCGTATGAAAAAACGTGATTTTTGGTCTTGCGCCCTCGTGCGTCACGCTTTAATGTTAACGAAGTTAACATAAGAAAAACGAGATACGCGCAAATGGGAAAGTATCACCACGGTGATGTCCGGAATGTCCTCCTGCAACAAGCTGAAAACATCCTGACGGACGAAGGCCCGGCTGGTTTGTCGCTGCGCCGCCTGGCGCGGCTGACCGGCGTGTCCGAAGCCGCCCCCTATCGCCATTTTGACGGCAAGGATGGCATTTTGGCGGCAGTCGCGATTGCCGCCTTTGAACGGTTTGCCGAACAACTTGAAAACGCCGCGGAAAGCCATCCCAATCACGAAGAACGCATCATGGCGCTGGGGGCTGCCTATGTGCAGTTCGCGGTCGAAAACCCGCAACATTTCCGTCTGATCTTTGGCCGCGAACGCCCTCCACTCGATCAATATCCCGAATTGCGCGATGCCGCCGATAACGCCTTTGACGTTTTGCAGCGCGCCGTCACATCGGTTGATCGCAAGGCCGAAATGACCCTGGCGGAGGCCGCCAGTGCCTATAACCGTGCCCTTGCCGCATGGAGCCGCGCCCACGGTATCGCCATGCTGGTGATTGATGGCATGATCGTGCCGCCTGCTGATCAGGATCTTTCAAGTTTTGCTCTGGGCCTTCTGGCCGAAGACCTGACCATGCCGGTCAACACCCACAAAGCCCCTTAACCCTTAACGGGCAGCCGCCTGTTACAAACCGGAAAATCAGATGGAATACGCAACCGTCAAACTCGTACACGTCCTTGGCGCCATCCTGTTTTTGGGCAACATCATCGTATCAGCCGTCTGGAAAATTCAGGCCGACCGGACCAACAACCCGGTCGTCATCGCCTTTGCTTGTCGACTGATCAACGTCACCGACCTTGCCTTTACGGCACTCGGTTCGGCCCTGATCGTGATTGGTGGCATCGGTCTTTTCCATGCGACCGGCATCGCGCTTTCAGACGCCCCCTATCTGATCTATGGCATTGGTCTGTTTGGCATGGCAGCGATGCTGTGGCTGGTGGGACTTCTGCCGCTTCAGATTTATATGTCAAAGATCGCGGCCAGGACCGTCGCAAACGGCGAAACTGAAATGCCCGCAAGCTACGAGAAATGCCGCAGACTGTGGAACATGGTCGGGCGGATTGCCATCCTGTTTCCGCTGGGTGCACTTTACCTGATGATCATGCGCCCCGACTTCTAAGTGGTGGGCGCAACATGCTGCGCCTTCCACCATACGGAAAGCCGTTTTATCTGATTGATCGGCTTTTGGCGCAGGCCCTAAGATGCCGGAAGTACAATGCATCAAAGAAAACGTCCCGGGAGAAGTCCAATGCTGACCATCAAACGCCTGTCCATTGAGGATGCCTATATCCTGATCGAAGGCGCGCGCAACCGCGCCAATGAAATCGGGGTGCCGATGTGCATCGCGATTACCGACGAATCCGGTGTACTGATCGCGTTTGAACGCATGGATGGCGGCAAGGTCACTAGCACCACCATCGCCCAGGACAAATCCTTTACCGCATCGGGCGCACGCAAGGCCACGCATGAATATGCCGCAGCCGCCCAACCGGGCAAACCGGCCTATGGCATCGATAGCGAAATTGGCGGTCGCCTGTCGATTGTCGCGGGTGGCCTGCCAGTGTTCGTTGATGGTGAATGCGTCGGTGGTATCGGCGTCAGTTCCGGCACCCCGCCGCAGGATCAGGACTGCGCTCAGGCAGGCATTGATTTCTTCATGAAGAAAATCGGCAAGTAATCTGATGACGGTGGGTGGAAACCGGGCCTGTTGATCAGGCTGTTTTCCGCCCACAAATCAGGAACTCGACATTGCCTTCGGGACCGGTGATCGGGCTTTTGGTAATGCCCAGAACTTCCCACCCCGGAAGATTTGCCAGCCAGTCGGAAATCGTGTCGCAGACTTCCTGATGCAGTTCAGGTTCGCGCACGACGCCCTTTTTACCGACCCGTTCCTTGCCCACTTCAAATTGCGGTTTGATCAACGCAATCAGATAGCCACCGTCTTTGACCCGTTCCATACTGGCAGGAAGCACGGTGCGCAGGCCAATAAAACTGGCATCGCAAACAACGATATCAATGGCATCCGGGATCTGTTCTTCGGTCAGGTGGCGCGCATTGGTCTTTTCCATGACCACAACGCGGTCATCATTGCGCAGCTTCCAATCAAGCTGCCCTTGCCCGACATCAACGGCATAAACCTTGGCCGCCCCATTCTGAAGCAACACATCGGTAAAGCCGCCGGTGGATGCGCCGACATCAACCGCGATAAAATCGGTCACGTCGATCTCGAACTCGGCCAACCCTTTTTCAAGCTTGAGCCCGCCGCGCGACACCCACGGATGGGGCTGCCCGCGCAGCGTAATGGAAATGTCTTCCTTGCACGGCATGCCCGGCTTATCGAGCCGTTGCTCGCCGCTAAAGACATTGCCTGCCATGATGAAAGCCTGCGCCTTGGACCGGCTTTCCACCAGTCCACGTTCCACAAGCAACTGATCCAAACGTTTCTTTGCCATGAGCGCGTTTTAACGTACCCGCCCAAAAAGGTCACGCATTTGGTGTCGTCTTCAAACCGGAATTAGCTGGCCAGCGGCTCAAGATATCCACGCGGCACAATCGCCAGAAGATCATTAAGCGACTCACCCTGAACCGCCACATGCTGCTGCATCAGCTTACCTGCCGTCTCGGCCTCGCCATTGGAAATGGCACTGAGGATATCGGCATGTTCGTTGTTGGATTTCTTGACACGCCCCGGACGGTGCAATTGCAGGCGACGATAAGGTGCCAGTCGGTTGCGCACATTCTTGGTCTGACGTTCAAGGAAACTGTTGCGGCATCCGGCATAGATCGCCTCGTGGAAACGCACATTGGCCTCGTAATAGGCGTCCGCATCGGCATGATCCTTAAGCGCATTGCATTCGTCCGAAAGCGCAATCAGGTTTTCGATATCGACACGCGGCATGCGCCGTGCTGCCAGGCGGGCACACATGGCTTCAAGTTCTGCCATGACTTCGAACATTTCAATCAGTTCGGCAACCGTGATCGAGGCAACAATGGTGCCGCGGCGTGGCATGGTCGCAACCAGTCCCGAACCGGCAAGCTGTCTGGAGCGCCTCACGCACCGGCGTGCGTGAAACACCGAACCGTTCGCTTAACGAACGCTCGTCAAGTTTGTCGCCAGGCTTGAGCACACCGGTCACGATATCGCGTTCAAGTTTCTGGACCAGATCGGTGGCAAGCTTTCCGTTTTGCGACATGTGGGACCTCGTTTTTCGTCACTTACTGGTATACCAGAACACATATTCTGGTACCAATCAAAGCCTTTTCGATGCTGCTTTGCGATGATTTCCTGCTGCGTCGCAAAATTTCAGGCCCGGTTTTCCTAAATCCCCCGGCAAATACTAGGGCGCGGATTTGTGGCACTGCAAAATGACGTTCTGGTATACAAAATTGCATGGACAGCATGCCAGAAATCTGTAACGCTTTCTTCCAATGCGAAAACCGCATCAATAATAAGACGCGCAAAAAGCCGTCAAAATGCATTCAAAACGCATGCTTCATCCGGGAGGAAAAGATGAAGATTTTCAAAAAGACTCTTACGGCGTCTGTTGCCGCCATCTCCATGTCTATTGCTGCCTTTGGCATGTCCGCATCTGCCGGTGCCGAGACGCTCAAACTGTCTCACCAGTGGTCGACCAGCGACATCCGTCACAAGGTTGCACAGATCGTCGCCGATGAAGTCAAAGCTGCAAACGTTGATCTGGAAATCCAGATCTTCCCGTCCGGCTCCCTGTTCAAGGCAAAAGAACAGTGGACCCCGATGACACGCGGGCAGCTCGACATGATCGTTTATCCGCTGGCCTATGCCGGTGGTCGTGTTCCGGCAACCAACCTGACCCTGATGCCGGCACTGGTCAAAAACCACGATCATGCCAACCGCATCAACGAATCCCCGTTCATGGCTAAAATCGAAGAACTCCTGAACGAAGATGGTGTTGTAACCGTTGCCAAGGGTTGGCTGGCCGGTGGCTTTGCCTCGACCAAGGGCTGCATCCGCAAGCCGGAAGACGTAAAAGGCCTTCAGATCCGTGCCGCCGGCAAATCGTTCGAGCAGATGCTTGAAGGTGCCGGTGCATCCATCGCCGCCATGCCGAGCTCGGAAATCTATCCGGCCATGCAGACCGGCGTTCTTGATGCCACCAACACCAGCTCCTCGAGCTTCGTTTCCTATCGTATCTACGAGCAGGTCAGCTGCTACACCCCGGCCGCAGGCAACGCACTGTGGTTCATGTATCAGCCGGTCCTGATGTCGAAGAAAAGCTACGACAATCTCAATGATGCGCAGAAAGAAGCTCTGGCTGCTGCTGCGAAAAAGGCCGAAGAATACTACACCACCGAAGGCCGCAAGCAGGACTCTGACAGCATCGACGTCTTCAAGGAAAACGGCGTTGAAATCGCCGAACTGACCGACGAAGACTTCGCCGCATGGCAAGCTCTGGCCAAGGAAACCTCCTACAAGAAGTTCGTTGAAGAGACCCCGAACGGTCAGGAACTTCTTGATATGGCACTTGCAGTCGAGTGATCGGTTCTTGACGTGAAGTGATGGTGGTGCCGGTCTGTCCGGCACCACCCCATTCCTCAAAATACAAAAATATAGACCAATACGGTTCCGTCAGAGGAGAACGCGCGTGTCGAACGCCATGTCCCCGCACCCACTTCCGATTGATCTGCCAGACGATTTCACTCAGACACCAAGTGCGTCGCATTCCGTTAAATCAGATATGCCTCCCCCGCCTGATGTCGAGCCGATCGACCATCAAAACGCCATGGCCGCAAACCGGTCCCAGGCGCCAAAGGGCCCGCTTGATGGCGTCATTTCTGCCATCCATTTCTTATCGCGCATTTGCGGGATCGCATCGGCAAGCATGTTTGCCATTGCGATGCTGATCATCTGCCAGCTGGTCTTCATGCGCTATGTGCTCAATGAATCCACCGTCTGGCAGACCGAAGCCGTCATCTTCCTGATGATCGGCGCAACACTGGTCGGCCTGCCCTATGTTCAATTGCTGCGCGGTCACGTCAATGTTGACCTGTTCCCGATGTACCTCAAACGCGGCGCCCGCATGACCCTTGCCATCCTGACCCTGTCATGTGGCATGGCGATTAGCGCGCTGTTTGGCTTCTATGGTCTGGAACTGGTAATCGAGGCCTATGAAGGCGGCTGGTTGTCTGAAACCATCTGGGCCGTCGCACTCTGGAAACCTTACACCGCGCTGCCGATCGGCTTTGGCTTGCTGTTCTTGCAATTCTTTGCCGATTTCCTGTCGCTCATCACCCGCAGATCGACACCGTTCGATATTCGCGACGACATTTCCTAAGGAGGCCGCATCATGGATCCCTTGCTTCTTGCGGCCGTTGTCGGCATCGCAACCACCCTTGTTCTTTTCTCCGGCATTCCGGTCGGTATTGGCCTGCTTCTGGTCAGTGTTGGCTTCATCATCACCTTTGATGGCACCGGATCACTGCCGCTGTTGCCGGAAATCCTGTTCGGCAAACTCGAAAGTTTCGAAGTTCTCGCCATCCCGATGTTCATCCTGATGGGGGCGGTTGTCGCCTCGTCTCGGGCCGGTGGTGACTTGTATTCTGTTCTCGATCGCTGGCTGACCCGTATTCCGGGCGGGCTTGTGATTTCAAACCTTGGCGCCTGCGCGATCTTTTCCGCCCTGTCGGGTTCATCGCCTGCCACCTGTGCCGCAATCGGCAAGATGGGCATCCCGGCGATGCGCGAACGCGGCTTCCCCGATACGGTTGCAGCCGGCTCGATTGCCGCTGGCGGTACGCTGGGCATCCTGATCCCGCCAAGTGTCACCATGATTGTTTACGGCATCTCGACCGAAACCTCGATCGGGCGTCTGTTCCTTGCCGGTCTTCTGCCGGGTCTTCTGGTCACCGCCCTGTTCATGGCCTGGTCGCTCTATTCGACCTGGCGTCAGGGTAACGCCCAGGCTGCGCTTGGTGTTGTCAAATACACCTGGAAGGAAAAGTTTGAAATCCTTCCGCGTGTTCTGCCCTTCCTTGTCATCATCGGTGCGGTTCTGTTCGCCCTTTATGGCGGTGTTGCGACACCTTCGGAAACGGCTGGCGTTGGTGCACTGTTCTGCCTGATCACGGCGATGATCGTGTATCGCATGTGGAAACCGGGTCAGCTTTGGAATGTCATGCGTGACACCACCAAGGAATCCGTGATGATCTTGCTGATCATCGGGGCTGCCGGCCTGTTTAGCTACATGCTGTCATCGCTTTTCATCACCCAGTCGATTGCACAGTGGATTTCCGCCCTTGAGGTCAACCGTTGGGTTCTGATGGGCTTCATCAACGTGTTCCTGCTGATCAGTGGCTTCTTCCTGCCGCCGGTTGCAGTCATCCTGATGAGCGCACCGATCCTGCTGCCGGTGATCATCAATGCCGGTTTCGATCCTTACTGGTTTGCCGTGATCCTGACGATCAACATGGAAATCGGCCTGATCACCCCGCCGGTTGGCTTGAACCTGTATGTCATCAATGGCATTGCACCCGATATCCGCCTGCAGAGCATCCTTAAGGGCGCCTTCCCTTATGTGATGTGCATGATCGCAGCGATCATCATTCTGTGCTTCTTCCCGCAGATCGCCACCTGGCTTCCGGAAACCATCATCGGAGGACGCTAATGTCAGGCATGTCTGTCAAAAGCTGGCTTTCAAGCATTGCCGACCGTGGTCGTGAACTGCTTGATCTGCCACTCTCGACCCCGCAGGACCCGCTCAAGCAGCTTGGCGCCATGTGCAAGGACCTTGTTTCGCAAAAGGGCGAGGCACGTGGCACCGCGGCTGCACGCGAAGTGGTGCGGCTTTGGGAAAACCTGCCCGAAGAAGACCATCTGGCCTTCTTCCGGATGATGCAAAATGACTTTAGTGCTGATCGCGCCAAGGTCACCAAGGCCGCCGAGGCCTTTGCCAAGGACCCGTCCGAGGCAAACCTCGCCGTCCTGACCCAAACGTCCGAGCCGATCCGTCAGGAACTGCTGCGCAAGATCAACATGGCACCGGGTGGTACGCGGGCCATTGTCGATATGCGTGAAACCCTGATCGCACTTCTGAAAAACAACCGCGATCTTGAACCGCTCAATGCCGATATGCAGCACCTGCTGACCAGCTGGTTCAACCGTGGCTTCCTTGAGTTGCGNCACATTGATTGGGATACCTCGGCTGCCATCCTTGAAAAACTGATCCGCTATGAGGCGGTCCATGAAATTCAGGGCTGGGAAGATCTGCGCCGTCGTCTGGCAACCGACCGGAAATGCTTTGCCTTCTTCCATCCGGCCATCCCCGACGATCCGCTGATCTTTGTCGAGGTCGCTCTGGTGCATGGTCTGGCCGACAGCGTTCAGGCGCTTCTGGCCCCGGAAATCGATGAAAAGGCACCGGAAACCGCCAACACGGCGATCTTCTATTCGATCAGCAACTGTCAGGCGGGGCTTAAGGGCATTTCGTTTGGCAACTTCCTGATCAAACAGGTGGTCGAGGAACTGAAACGCGAATTCCCGCAGCTCAAGCAATTCGCCACCCTGTCGCCCATTCCGGGCTTCATGGGCTGGCTGCGCACCCGCCAGAAAAGCAAGGCCGACGACGCCGAGCTTGCCGGTCAGGTGCTGGACGGGCTTAGCGAAGATGACTGGATCAACGATCCGATCAAGGTCGCCAAGCTGCAAAAACCGACTTTGGCGCTGTGTGCCACCTATCTTGCCACCTGCAAACGTGGCAAGTCCCCGCTTGATCCCACTGCCCGCTTCCATCTGGGCAATGGTGCACAGCTTGAACGCCTGAACTGGCTTGGCGATACCTCCGAAAAGGGTCTGCGTCAAGCGGGCGGCATGATGGTGAACTACGCCTATCACCTCAATGATATCGAGAAAAACCACGAAGCACTGATGAATGACGGAAAGATCGCCACATCGAAATCCGTCGCACAGCTTGCCGGAATTTAAACAGGTATGACCATGTCAGATAATCTTCTTCAAACATTTCTGGACCGTTTTCCGGCCGACAAATCCCGCACGTTTCTGATTGAACGCGACGGCACTGAACGCAGTTTTTCGTGGCTGCTTGATCGAACCGGTCGTTATGCCGCCGTGCTGGCATCCCATGGTGTGGTCAAGGGTGACCGCGTTGCCGCACAGGTCGACAAGTCATCCGATGTCATCGCGCTCTATCTGGCTTGCCTGCAACTTGGCGCCATTCACCTGCCGCTCAACACCGCCTATACCGGTGATGAAATCGCCTATTTCCTCGGTGATGCTGCACCGCGTGTCTTCGTTTGCCGTCCGGGCCATATCGATGCGGCCAAGGAACTGGGTGACAAGAATGACGTCGCGGCTGTCCTGTCGCTCGGATCAAACGGCGATGGCAGCCTGAATGACCAGGCCGCAAACGCCACCGCCATGACCGACATCGTCGCCGCCGACAAGGACGACGTTGCCGCCATCCTTTACACATCGGGCACCACCGGCCGTTCCAAGGGCGCGATGCTGACCCATAACAATCTGGGTTCGAACGCCAAGACCCTGCATCAGGCATGGGGCTTCAAGCCGGGCGATACGCTTTTGCATGCCTTGCCGCTGTTCCACACCCACGGGCTGTTTGTTGCGATCAACATCATGCTGATGAATGGCGGCAAGGTGATCCTGCTTCCGAAATTCGATGCCGATGACGTGATTGAACGCCTGCCGCAATCAACCGTCCTGATGGGCGTTCCGACCTTCTATACACGCCTGCTGGCGCATCCGAAATTCACCAAGGATGTTACCGCCAACATGCGCCTGTTCGTCTCTGGCTCGGCCCCGCTTCTGGCCGAAACCCATGATGCGTTCTTTGAACGCACCGGTCACAAGATCCTTGAACGCTATGGCATGACCGAAACCTGCATGAACACGTCCAACCCGCTCGATGGTGAACGCCGTCCGGGTGCGGTTGGCTCGACCCTGCCGGGGATCGAGGCACGCGTTTGTGACAAGGATGGCAATGTTCTGGGGGCTGGCGAAATCGGTGTGCTTGAAGTCCGTGGCCCGAACGTCTTCAAGGGTTACTGGCAGATGCCGGAAAAAACCGCGTCCGAGTTCCGGTCTGACGGCTTCTTTATCACCGGCGATCTCGCCACCATCGGCGAAGACGGCTATGTCACCATCGTTGGCCGTGACAAGGACCTGATCATTTCCGGTGGCTTTAACGTCTATCCCAAGGAAGTCGAAGAAGTCATCGCCGAATATGACGAGGTCGATGAAGTCGCGATCTTTGGCCTGCCGCATCCCGACTTCGGCGAAGCAGTTGCCGGCGTGATTGTGGCTGCCAATGGCGATCAGGCCGACCCCGAAGCCATCATCAAACGCACTCAGGACAAGCTGGCCAAATTCAAGGTGCCCAAGCGCATCTGGGTGATCAAGGAACTGCCGCGCAACACCATGGGCAAAATTCAGAAGGCCCAGCTGCGCAAACAATACGAAGACACCTTTACCTCCCCTGCAGCATAAGCGTTGCAGTCTTATACTCCCGCTGCCCAGAGCCTTTCCTGCTAACAGAAAGCTCTTTCCCGCAGCACCCATCGGGTCTCTGACCCTACCTCCCCGGCCGGATTTATCTGGCCGGTTTTTTTTGCCTGCATGCCAAAAACCCGAACGTCACAAATTTCGCCGTTATGCAATTTTTAGGGAATAACGCCAAACAATGCTAAATTAGACAACGACTAAACAACCAATCTGAAGGCCTGTCTTAAGGACCAGCACGAAAGTAACTGGGATTGATGACCAAGCTTGATGACGCAATAGACCGGGTTTCGCGCAACATCGCCCAGACCGGCGCCCTGACGACCGAGGCATCAAGGCGCTACGAACAGATGTTTGCCGATTTCCGGACCGAACTGGACCGCGCCCTTGATGCGGCCGAGACGCTTGCCGATGCCGCCGGGGTGACCATGGCGATACTCGAACAGGCGTCAAGCCTCTTGCGCCAAAGCTTCCCCAACCCGTACCCGCGCGCCTGTCGCGATCAATGCAGTGCCTGCTGCCACCTGTTTGTCAGTGTCCCGCCCGGTGTGACCGACCTTATCGCCGCCCACATCACGGCAACTTTCACCACGCGACAGATCGATGCCCTGAAAGATCGCCTGCGCAATGCCGCAACCGACATCGAACAGTTTACAAAAACCGCAGACGTTCGGGTGCGTTGCCCGTTGCTTGATGAACAGGATCGCTGCAGCATTTACGCCATCCGCCCGCTGACCTGTCGCGCCTTTACCTCGGCCAATGCCGGTCTTTGCCATGCCATGGTCTTTGGCGACAGTGCGCAACAATCAACCCGCATTGATCAGGATCCCGGCCATTACCGCCTGCATATCGCCACGACCGAGGCCCTGCAAAATCTCGCAACCCGTCGCGGCCTTAACGGTCGGCAGGAAGGCTTCGTTCATGCCCTGTTAGATCGGCTTGAAAACGGGTCAGCATCCGCCTGATACAAACGCCTTGCAATTTCGCGCAAACAAGACCATTTCCCCAGAGTTCCGCAAGGGCTGTGCATCCGCCCGGCCTTGCCATCAAAACCAAATGGGGCAGGCATGGATAACCCGTCCGCAAAATCACCGCGCGTGGCCTTTGTCACCGGCGGCGCCCAGGGCTTGGGCCTTGGCATCTCAAAGCACCTTCTGGGCCTTGGCTGGAAGGTCGCGATGTTTGATATTGATGCCGATGCGGGCGAGGATGCGCTTGATAGCCTGACGGATGCTGAACGCGACCGCACATTGTTCCTGCAGGGCGATGTCGCCCATGAGCCCGACATCAAGCTTTGCATCCAGCAATGCGTTGACCGGTTTGGCCGCATTGATGGCCTGATCAACAATGCCGGGATCGCCAATCCCCATGTCCCCAACATCGAAGACCTTGAATGGGATCAATGGCAACGCGTGATCAATGTCAATCTGGGCGGTGCGTTTCTGGCAACCAAACACGCGACACAGCATCTGCGCGACACCAAGGGCGCGATTGTCAATATCGCCTCCACCCGCGCCTTCCAGTCAGAGGCCAACACAGAACCCTATGCCGCGTCCAAGGGCGGCATTGTTGCCCTGACCCATGCGCTGGCGGTCAGCCTTGCGGGTAACATTCGCGTCAACGCCATCGCACCGGGCTGGATCGAAGTTGGCGACTGGCAGAAAAACGCCAACAAAACCGAACCTGATCACAGCGAAGCCGACAAGGCCCAACACCCGGTTGGCCGTGTCGGCACGCCCAAAGATATCGCGCAGGCCGTGTCCTTCCTGCTGGATGGCGATAAATCCGGCTTCATGACCGGCGAAACCATCCGCATTGATGGCGGCATGACGCACAAGATGATTTACGTCGACTGACGCACGCCAGGAACGAAAAAGGCCGGTCTGTCATTTCCGACAACCGGCCTTTTTTATTCTCGAAATCTTTGACCTGATCAGGCCCGTGCCTTGCTTTCGCTCATGCCAAGCGCGCCAAGCGCGGTCTTGACGATGGCCTTGGCATCAAGCCCGGCCTTCTCGTACTGGATTTCCGGCTTGTCATGATCAATCAGCGCATCTGGCAGCGCCATGGTGCGGATCTTAAGCCCGTTATCAAGCAACCCGTGCCCTGCCATATGTTGCAGGACCATCGCGCCAAAGCCGTTGATCGAACCTTCTTCGATGGTGATCAGAACTTCGTGGTTGCGCGCCAGATCAGCAATCAGTTCATGATCAAGCGGCTTGGCAAAGCGCGCATCGGCAACCGTGGCAGGCAAACCCCGTGCGGCAAGGTCTTCGGCGGCAATAAGCGCCTCGGCCAGACGCGTGCCATAGGACAGGATGGCAATCTTGCCACCTTCACGAAGAATTCGACCCTTGCCGATTTCAAGGACTTTGCCCTCGGTCGGCATTTCAACGCCAACACCCTCGCCGCGCGGATAGCGGAACGCAGATGGTCGATCATCAATCGCCCAGGCGGTCGTGGTCATATGGACAAGCTCGGCTTCATCGGCGGCCGCCATCAGAACAAAGTTCGGCAAACAGCCAAGATAGGCAATGTCATAGGCCC
>JGI12292J12840_1000565_pt1 | contig 20854 bp, 22 predicted proteins | sample TtaePargueraPR_8_FD_12840 | JGI IMG/M metagenome (IMG submission 12840) | reverse complement strand
CCGCTTCGTCATAGACGAGACCAAAGGCGCCGTTTCGATCTTCCACCGCTTCTCATGGCTCGATGCGGGCCTCGGCCCGTATCACCCCGGGATCCCGGTCAGCCACATGTTCAGGGTTGAGGACGGCCACAATCGCTACATCCACGAAGTGACGGCCTGCATCACGCCATACTGTGGAAGGGGTGGCCCGCCGCCTGCGCCGGGCTCGTAAAGAGAACAGGTCTTCAAACCCGGACGGGTCTGCAAGCACCAAAAAGCGAAAGGCCTGCCCCGATGGGCGGGCCTTTTTGCTTTGCATGAGGGCAGAATAAGCTGCGCCCTTGCGGGACGGTGATTGATTGGCGCACCCGACAGGATTCGAACCTGTGACCTCTGCCTTCGGAGGGCAGGGAAAATGAGCAAGGTTGGACGTTCATGGAAAGAAAACCGCAGAAATCCGTCCCTTATTGTCCAGCTTCACCCTATGCTGTATTCCATACTCGTTCCATACAAACTGGGAAAGGATCAGCAAATGGCCTTGGACCTCAGCAAAGTCACCGCGCGTGGGAAGCTTAAGGTGCAGCGGGAGCCACATTGGCAAAGGCTTAGAGCCGGGTGCTTTCTCGGCTTTCGCCAATCAAAACGTGGAGGCAAGGGAACGTGGATCGCTCGCGCCTATGACGAAGATAATCGCAAGTATCGAGTGAAGTCCCTCGGTGATTTCGGAACGCTCACCGGTAACGAAATGTTTGCAGCCGCCAAAAAGGAAGCGGAGGCGTTTGCGGAGCTTATTGAAGCTGGTGGCGAGTTTCGGGCAAAGGTCGAAACTGTAGGTGATGCCTGCCGCGAGTATGCCAAGTCTCGGCCAGACGCGGAGTCCCGTTTCCGACGCTATGTCTACAATGACGCTATCGCCAAGGTGAAGTTAGAGAAGTTGCGCCGACGCCACGTCAAGGAATGGCGCCAGCGGCTTGAGGCGAAACCCGCATTGGTAAGTCGGCGCAAGCAAGGGCCGAAGATTTATCGCGAGCGAGCACCTTCAACCATAAATCGAGATATGGTGGTGTTGCGCGCTGCACTAGCCAAGGTGCTCAGCGCTGGAATGCCCAACACCGAGGCGGCATGGCAAGAGCCGCTGAAAACCATCCCAAATGCCAACGGCCGGCGAACACTCTACCTTGATCGCAATCAGCGCAGGAAATTGCTGGAGAAAATCGATGGTGAGGCCGCGCCGTTCGTCCGCGCGCTGTGCCTGCTACCGCTTCGCCCAGGCGCGCTTGCCAGCCTTGCCGTCGGAGATTTCGAGAAGCGCACGTCTGAGCTTACAATCGGAAAGGATAAGTCAGGCAAACCTCGACGCATCCAGCTACCTCAAGAAGCCGCAAAGCTGCTTGCCGACCAAGCCAAGAATAAGCTTCCCAGCGCACCATTGTTCATGCGCGCCAATGGTATGCCTTGGGACAAGAATAGCTGGAAAACCCCAATAGCCACCGCAGTGGCAGCGGCTGATCTGCCAGGGACGGCTACGGCATACACATTGCGCCACAGCACGATAACTGACCTAGTAAGTGCAGGCCTGCCATTGCTCACAATTGCCCAAATCTCAGGGACAAGCGCGGAGATGATTGAACGTCATTACGGACACTTGGCCAGCGACGCGGCGGTAAAAGCGCTCGGTGAATTGGCGCTATAGTCACAACCGCCATGCTCGCGTTCACTAACCACCGTCTCAACCAGTGACCCTAGTCCTGTCATTCGCCTGTCACGGCATCGCCGTCCAAGTCGCTGATCGATTGGTCTCGCAGCAGCGAGGCCGGGAAATCAGCCCGCTCGACCAAATTGCCAATAAGCTCCTGATTTACCGTGCGCGGGACGCCATCGTATCTATAGGATACGCTGGGCAGGCCTTCATTAAGGATATTCCGACAGACGAATGGATCGCCCAACTCCTTTCGGGCGAACCAAATGTTCGCGGGCCGGACGATCGGGGCGGTGTGCGCATGGGCCGCACCCCAAACAATTGGGACATTGGCAAGGCTGTTAGGGCCATCAGAGAGCAACTCCCCCCGTGCATCGCTGCTGGGCAAATCATTCTTGTCTCGGTGGTCGGCCACCAATTCGACAGCCGGGGGATGGTTCGACCCTTGCTTTATGAATTGGCGTTGCGGCGGGACCAAGTCGATAACTTCTATCAGTCCCCGCGCCACTGGCGAGCGGGGGCAGGGTGCATTAGCTCCATTGGTATTGAAATTGGCGACCAAGAACGCGAACGCATCTTGACCCACTTGCGTGACGCGACGCCGCAGTTGACCCATGACGAGATTGCGGAGTTCCTGACCGCGACCATACGCAAACATGAGCAGCCAGGCGTCGGGCCACACACGTCCGCCGTAATCATTCCCCTTCCCGGCTCTGCACCCGTCAGGTCAAAATTCTTCGCCAACACCCCGCATCACATCCTAATTCGATCCTCCCAAACGGATCTTAGATTGGAAACTGGCTATTCGCCTTGGGTGATCGCCCCGGGTCTCATCAAGCCGCCGACAGCAGATGTTGGTGGGATGAACTTCAATGCAGGCGGCATCGAGATCGCATGTGAAGGCGGTCGCCCGCCAACACGCGGCATATTAGGGGCTATGGGTTCCGTCGATCGGTTTAAGCTGCCGTCGCATTTGCGCCGTTGATTAGAACGACCGGCGAAGCTGACCCTTTAGCGCGCCGTTTGCGCCTGGACGATTTTGCATTCAACCCAGCATGCCAGATCCCCCCATATCGGCGAGGGATCGACTTGATCGGCCAGGGCTATGATCTCTTGATACGAAATGCATCTAGGCGGCAAAGCCGCTCTTGCAAATGGCGGAAGCCAGCCCAGATCGCGGGCTTTGTTTTCGGTCGGAAAGCCGCCGCCGGCTGCATAGGCGATAACGCAGCGAGCGGCCTTTCCGTGCAGCCGACCTAGTTCGTGGGCCAGTGCCATATTCCGCATCCACTGGAATGCCTCTCCCTTGAATGGACAGGGACTGTAGACAGCGTTTGGCTCCAAGCTAAACAGTGATGGGATCACCTCCCAGTATCGAATCCCCTTGCCGGAAAGAGCACAACTCGCTTCTACCATGGTGCGGGGGTTGGTCTGCTGAACATAGTCCCCGTTGCATTGACGCTGCCCTGCCCCCGGACCGGAGGCGATTTTGCGCGTCTGGCTGCAAGCACCGCCGGGTTCGGTAAACTTGCACTCAATCACCATGATGGCGTGCGCCCCGATGGCAATCGCGTCAACCTGCGTCTGGCGGGGTTCGCATAGGTGATTCTGGGGATCCATCCATTCCAGTTCAAGCGTCCACGGACCACCTGGAGGCAGATCGGCCTCGGCGGCGAGAGCATCTAGCACAGTGTCGCGCCGACTATTGGCCATTGCTCGGACTGTCCCGAAAACATCGATGGCTAAAGCTTGTGATGAATTGGACTTGTCCGCTTGGACCTCGTTTCGCTTGTCACGGTGCCAAGGGAATATCTGCCAATCCTCTATTGCCGCATATGATGCCTCAAATAGATTGTTCCGCAAGCTGGCGAGTTTCTCGGAGGAGATAGGTGACCCCATGTCAGCCAGCCCTGTGGTGATCACGCAAACGATTGAGCAGCCTTCGGACCAATTCGTCAGGATCTGCCCTCTTCCAGCGATTCATAAACCGGCAAACGATTTGCACGTTTTCTGGCGCATAATTCCCGTTGCTATCGATACGGTCGAGCGAAGCCAGCATTTCAGGATCGTCGCATTCCGCATCGTAGCCCAGTGGAAGGCCGGTTAGTGCGCAGAGATCTTCCTGTTCGCCCATTAGCCTGCGTAACAGTGCCTCGCAGTCGGTGAGGCCGAGCGTAGTGTTCTTCTCCTTGACCTTGCTCTCGACTGTCTGTCCGTTAGATTGAGAAACGGTCGCAAGCATGGTCCGCGCCATACGTGCGGCTGCGATCTCCTTCGGCGAGAACACCTTCCCAACCCGTTTCTTTGAGGAAGCCTCTTTCTCTTTGAACAATGGGAGGCCGTGCCATTTGTCCAACGGTTGCCCTGCTACAAGAGCGCGCGCGTAGTCGGAATAGCCCCTGTCATTCTGGACCGACTGGAATGTCGCTTCGGTCGAAAGAAAATCACGCGCCTTGGGATGAAGTGCTTCCCACAATAATGGGCGCCCCTCCGCGTCACGGTCGGACCACGGCCGGCAGTCCTTTTCCAGAACCCAAATTTCGGGGCCGTCCCGACCCGGATTATTAGACTCGATAAGCGATTCCGACAGGTCCCCTCGGCTTGAAGTCGTCCACCAGAGCGATGGCCCTTGCCGGGAAATCCAGATGTCACCCTCGCTATCCCTGAGTTCATCGATCAAGTTAAACCAACGTCCCGCCGTCTGCTTAGTTGGCCTTTCGCCACGCGCTGTTGTGGCGCGGTCAAGGGCCGTGGCGATGTAACCTTCTCGGTCGCCGCTTTGCCAGAACGGGTGCAAATCTACGTTATCGTAAGTCAGGATTGTGCTGTTGGCCTTTGCCCGAGGCCAAAGCGCGTTAGCCTCTCCCATATTGGCAATATAGACTTTGCTCATATCGAAGACGCCCCCAGCTTGGATGTTTACTTCAATCGGCCCTGCACATTTGCCGCAATCTCCAAAATGCTGGCTCTGCTGCAAGATTGGCATCAGCCGATAGAATGCGATCCAACGTTTCCGCTAGGTCGCGAGGAGGCGGTGCGGAACGATCCAAGATCGAACTAAGCAACATGAGACATGCTTGGGGATGAAGTTCCAGATGGTTCTCGTCACCATCAAGTCCCAGTCCGAAGGAAAGTTCATATCGCTGAATTGGGCAAACCAAGTCGAGGACAAGGACAACCGCACGTTCAAATGCTCCGCCGGTCAGTCCCGGAAGGTGAGCTAGATTCTCAGATACCTCGTGCGTCCTGGCCGATACGTCATTGGGCCAATAGTCGAGCAGGAATGGTGCCACCACGTTATCCCAGTATCTCTCGCGGTCCTGAGCCGTACTCTTCTGTCGCAGGAGAGATGTGAGTTCCCACGCCATTCTAGCAAGCACGCTATTTGGCATTCGTGTCAGAGCCCGCCGGCATTCAACGCTTGTCAGGTCGAAGCCGCCAACACCTTCAATGATCGCAAGCGCAGCGCCGACTAGAGCCCCAGAAAGCTGCTCTCTGGTTGCCTCCTCCGTGCGGTCATGTTCGAGGGCATGAAGGATTGCGCCCCTAAGTAAATTGAACATCTCGGAATACTGCGGAGCCACAGAACGCGCGATGACGCTCATCAATTCCACCGCCTCGTCATTTTCCTCGACTAGCTCTGGCAGAAGATTGGCATCCACCCACTCGGGCGCGATCGTCCGAAGAAACGCGAATTGCTGTAATAGCGCGCCCCGAGCTATAAGTCCGGCTCTCCCCGGCATGTTTGCTAGTAAGTCGAAGCGTTCCTTAAGGCTGTCTGCTATTCCATTGCCAGGAGGCAGTCGCATCTCGTCGAGCATGGAAACAAGGCTGTCTGATATGATGCCTATCGGGTGCGAAAAAACCAATTCGGCTAACGGGCGCTCATAGTCACCGTCATCGAGCGCAAGCGCACCAGCCGCCAGTTGATCCCAAAGCCTCAGAATCTTCGGGAAGGTCGGGCCTGCGGTAGTGCTGGCATTTTGCTCGATGATACTCGCAAGCTGATAGGCAACTGGCGAGAGCCCTTCGTTCGGAACTTCCGAGATGACGTCAAGTATCTCGGAGAGCGGTGGGAGATCTTCGGGAAGCTCCTCTGTTCCTCTTGCTCCATAGAGTCCCAACAAGGGTTGCCAGCGACCCGATGGAAACGCGCCATTCTCGTGCGCGCTGTAAAGGGCTGAAAATGCGCGTCTTGGTTCATTGCGAGCGAATACAGTCCAGAGGTCGGCCTGTTCGATACGGTTTGAACTCTCAAATGCTTCAGCACTTTCAAGAAGTTCGTCATCGCTGACCTGATCCAAAACTCGAATGTCAGCAGAATAGCCCGATCCAGACCAACTCGGGCTGTAGAGATGGGCAAAGATTGGCATCTCGCGAGGGAGATCAGGATATGATCGATATAGTCTAGCTAGGCGATTTGCCGTAGGGCGCGACAATCGGCCACCGGCACTTCGGATGCGAGCCAGTTCACGGGCTGTATAAAGCGCCCGCGCGTATGAGCGATTTCCCCTTTGAGCGATCCGATTGATCACGTCGGGAAGCATTCCGGCGAGGATGGCCCTTTCAATCTTTCGTCGTGTCGCAGGAACCAGCCTATTCCATCGTCGGCAATAGTATCGGACTAACTCCGAACAATTGTCGGATTGCCAATATCTCTGACGCGTCGTGCCTCGCAGATACCTCTCAATTCGTCGGTCGGTCTCGCGATCTCCTTCAATAGCAGCCCAAGCAGCAAGGCGTTTGAATATCATCGGTTCACGATCACACCACGCTGCGGCGATGTTGCTCGCGCGCGCGACATCTCGACTAAAGATTCTCCTCCATAGGCCCGTCATCATTCGGACAAGCGGTGCAAACCTGTCATTGTTCGCGTCGGGCTGATTGAGACGCCAGGCACCTCTATGTCGATCATTGGTATCGACAAGTCCCTCTCCCTCCTCAGGAGCATGAACTAGGGCCAAATCATAAGACATCAGATCGCCGTCGGGCTGGAGTATACCCGCGTCGTTTCCAAGCTCGATAGCCTCGCTCAGAGCGCGATCAAGAGCGAGCAATAGGCGCTCTTCGCCACGAAGATCCTCAGGCCACCGCTCTAAGAGGCGCCGCCAATCTCTCTCATTCGCGCGGAAATGAAAATGCGCCAAGTCGTGGATGTTTGTTGGCTCGCGTTCCGACTCATCATCCTCGCGCCACCGAAACTTTTGATCAACTCGCAAGCGTGGTTCTAACAACTCAACAATATCACGAATGCGATTGGCCGTTATCTCTGGTCCTCCGCGAATGCGTCCAAATCGGTTAGGCGGATGGCGAAGGTTGGCTTGAATGAATAGCGTCCAATACTGACGATAGAGATCAGGAAGGGGATCGTGGTGTGAACGCAACAAAGCATCCACCGCGCGAGCGATCTCAATCTTTGTCGAATCGTTCGCCCCAGCCGCATATTCGGCTGCTTCTCGGTCAGCCAGCCGATTTCTAAACCACGAGACGAAGGTCCAAGTCTCGTCCCGCTCGACTGGTAGCAGTTCGTCGAGCCACCGAGGGTCTTGGGTTTGTTCGGCTGCCACGCCAACGCTTGCGACTTCTTTGGTCAAATACACGAAGCTCAAACGTTGTTCGGTGGTCGTTTCGTTCGGACTTGCCGAAGCAATCGCAGACAGACGTTCCGTTGCCCATTCTAATGGCTGGCGCGCAAACTGTGCCCAACCATCGAGGGTGCGATACAGCGCGCTGTGGTCGTGTTCTGGCGCGGGATAAACCAGGGGCCGCACCCCTTTTCCGCGCCAGGCTTCTCGTAGAGACCCGGCGTCGTTGTCCGTGTCACCTACAAGAGCGAATGCCGGTCTTAAGTCAGGGAAGTTTAGTCGGCCCTCTTCGGTGGCCTCCAACATGTATCGCATTGGGGGGTCGTCCGCAGAGTATCCCACCAAGACGAGAGTATATCTCCGCAGAAGGTCATAAACGAAGCGAGAGGCCCATCCCGCCCGCATGTAGGCCTCACCAAAGTTCGCCGACGTGAGGACGAGGTCGGTTCCCTCTAGCCCATTGTATCGATCCGCGATTCTACCATGGAGATGAAGTACGCCGGAAAAGTCATGTGACCCTACTGCGGGCATCGCGGGACCAGCCGAACTGACAATTCGTTGCCGGGTTCGTCGTCGCCACGCCCTCTCAAACAGAGTATCGAAGTTGGTGGTGACAATTCTGGGACGACCATCATTGCCCCGCGCTAAATCGAGTAGATCTGCATGGGCGGTGAGGCGCGTCCTGCTTGTCGGCCTGAGCAATTCCGCGACAGCATCACGGACTGCGTTGTGTGGTTGCCGCCAGTCTGTGCCGCGGTAAACGACACGCTGTTCCAAGAGACCAATTAGTCGGTCATATTGCTTTTCATCTCGCGCTGCAATTTCCGCGCGTGATGCCAAGCTTTCCGGCGTTCCTGGAAGGGCTTGCCCCAACCGAGCATATATCTGATCGGCCAGTTCGCCGAATAGAGGAAGCCTTGCAGCTTTGGATATGCCAGCGCCAACGACAAATAGCACGTCCCCGGCTCGATGAGCACGTAGAAGCTGGATTGGGATTTCCGGTCCATCCGGGTCAAATAGCATCAGGTGCCTATAACTTGCCCCACGAGTAATGAGAACTCGACAAGCAACTTCTGTAGAGTTTCTCTCGGCGCAACGACTTGATTTCTTTTAACATGCCCAACTCCTCGCGCGCGCGTGCGCGCGCGTGACTGTAGCTCATGGAGATCAATCACGCCGACAATCGCGGTTGTCGATAGATGGTTTAAGTGGATTGCTGTTCGAGTTACGGTCGAGGATCACCCTCTCAACAAAGCCATGGCCAGCAAAAAAGATCTCATCACCACAATCTTGAAAGAACTGCGAAAGGCGCAGACCGAGAAGTGGACGCCGCCCAAGCCGGGTCCGGTCAAAAAGCTGCGATTTCCGCCAACGCTGGCCTTGGGCAACGGCGAATATCTCAAGGCAACAGAAGCCCTGCGAAACGCAGTCCATGATTATGCCAGGCTATGCTGGAACAATGATCCGGCGATAAAGCCCCGCTTTAAGATCGATGAACTCGCGAAATTGGCAGAATACGCCATTGCGAACGTGCTTGCCAAAACCGATTCTGACCGGCCCGACGAAGACCTCGTGGACGAAGTCGAAGAAGAGGTTCGGGAGCGGCTCAACGAGGATTTGCTTCGCCACAGGCAGACAATCGAGTTGACAGTGGGTTGCCATCTCTTCGAGGGCGATAACGCCTATCCCTTGCGTGTCGGCCCCGTGATCTTTGAGACACGCGAACAATGGCGCAAGCGGCTTGTCGCGAGAAACAAGCTCTCGCGCACTAGCGCGCGCAGACTTGAAGCCATTTGGTCGGGTAAACCAAGACGGGCACGCAAAGCCTCCGCTGATTCCCAAACCGAATACGCAATCCTCAAAGCAATCGGGGAATGCCCCGTCGCTTGCACCATCGAGACCGATGGCCTCTCATCCAAGAACATCGAAGAAAAGGGTCTGCTGGCCGCACGGCTGGCCATGTCAGCCATTTCGCTGATGTGGGAACGCCCTTCCCAGGGCGTCCAGTGGATGAAATTACTCTATGATCGGAAGCTGCCCAACCGCCACACTGTCAGCTTTGGCGAAGGAAAATACCCTGGCAGTTCGTCCGCAAAGTCCGAGATGCCCGTTGGGCGCTGGACGGACAATGAACTTGTCTCGAACCTGACCGAAAACCAATGGCTGCTGGATCAGGTTGGGGAAGCGCTACTCAACTACGTCCAGCCTGGACGCCCGGTTGATCGTCCGAAGGTCATGAATGCAATTTTCATGAGCCTGTTGTGGTTTCATGAAGCGACTCGCGAGCCTCTCGATCAGATCGCAATCACAAAATTCGCAGCCAGCATGGACGCGCTTGTGGGAGGCAATGGCGAACGTGCAATCGTCAATCTGCTCGGCGCTCGGCTAAACTACAAGCCGGACGGTCCGTTGTTCAAGGATGGCCGCACCACCAAGAGTGTAATCAGCAAGATTTATAGCAATGGTCGAAGCCGCCTCATCCATGGTTCGAGCCAAGATTTTGCCGATGACTGGACGCATATCCGCTCAAGCGCTGAAGTGACAGCGCGTCTCTGCCTCACCACTTCCTGCGGCTGGCTTTATCGGAACAGGAATTCCGACGATCTGGAAGGCCTAAGGGCGAGCATAGACGAATGAGGCTCGAAACGCTGAAACATCCAGAGACTGGAGGTAAGCAATCCAGCCGAAAAGCGCAGATCATTCTTGCTTCGCAACTGGATACCGCGAGGGATACGGGATGACGGAGTATGACTTTTCAGAACTGAGTCAGCGCGAACACATCATGCGCTCGAAGCAAGGGGATCACCAAATGCTGATTGCCCTCTTGCGATCTGGGGAAAAGCTCTCTGCGGAAACGAGACGCTACCTCGCGGATCAGATTTCGAGGGAACCAAAGAAGCGCTTTGCTGCGGAAAAGAGAAAAGGATCATCCAGGGCAACGATAGAAAGAGATCGTGGCTTGTTATCCCTTGTCATCAAGGCGAAACTAGACCTAGCCATCGCCAAGCTTGATCTTTCACGGGCCGAATTGTCAGGCACGCCAAATGAGATTCTAGCCTATCCAAAAGTGGTGAAACTCCTGCATACGTTTTGGGCTGACGTTCCTGATAGTCACGCCCTGGATCTTCTGGCCGAGCGAGGATACGAATTCTCGCAAGATGATCTAAATAACGCCAAGCGCCGCTACCCGGGCTGGGCAAAGATCAGTAGCGAGAGGCCTCTGCTTACATTCTCTCCCTGACGCCATGATGTAGCTGTGAGTCCCATGCCGTGCAGATCATTCCGTCGACGGCCAAATGGGAACTGATTCATGCAGCAAGCACCATCGCCAACGAAAATTGGATATAGCATCAAGGAGGCTTGCGAAGCGTCAAGCTTGGGCAGGTCAACGATCTACAATCACATTGCTGCGGGACGCCTCCGTGCCACGCGGATTGGCGGGCGCACCGTTATTCCCGCCGAGAGTCTCCATACGCTGATAGCGGGCGAGAATTGAGCCATGCCTCAGAATTGCGAAACCCCGCACGAGGGCGGGGCGTCGCGCAATCAACTTGGCCGCTGGTTGCTCGTCTCTCTTACCTCTCTCCAGACGCCTTCGCAAGCGATCCCCCCGGGAACCGTTCGTCAACCTGACATCTGCAGCTTGCTCGAATTGTGCCGGTCGAACTTGGCGCAATCGGGCGCCGCTGGTTGGGCCGATCCCACTTGCTCGATGCGGTCCTGTTTTAGCCCAATCAACAGATGTCCGCTGCGGCTCGCTGACATAGGGGGGGGCCGCACTGTGAACGTCGATGTTGACGCGATTGCGCGCTACTATGGTGGCAAGGTCTGTAGAGGCAATGCGCTGATCCCGACGCCAGGCCACAGCAGCCGCGATAGGGGAACCGCGATCAAGGCCAGCGCGCACGCTCCCGATGGCTGCCTTGTCGTCTGCTACAATGGCACTCAGGCCGATGCTCTGGCAGTCAAGGAAATGCTTCGCGCGGACGGCTTCTTAGCGGCAGATGGCGGGCACGAACTGTCAGCAGCGGAACGGCGTTCGATCCGGCAGGCCGAAGTTGCCCGCAAGCGCGAGCGGCTGGCGGCTGAGGAGGCGGCGGCACGATGCGCAGCGGACCTGTGGGCCAATGCCAGCCGCGCCGACCCCGCGCACCCCTATCTTGTCGCTAAGGCGCTAGAGCCGTTCGGTATCCGGCAGGCGGTGCGCGACTTGCTGGTGCCGATGGTCGATCCCGGCTTTCGTCTGTGGAACGTTCAGCGCATCCGGCCCAATGGTTTTAAGCTGTTTGGCAAGGACGCTCGCACGGCTGGCCTGTTCTGGCCCCATGCCGTGCACCTGAGCGATGGCAGGCCATCGGCTGGCCCGCTGGTGATCGGGGAAGGCTTTGCCACAATGGCGGCTGTCCATTCGGCAACCGGCTTTGGCGTTGTCGCTGCGATGTCCGCGCGAAATCTCGAAACCGTGGCGCACCTCATGCGGAAGCTGTTCCCCACCCGCGAACTGATCCTTGCTGCCGACGATGATCGCCGCCCTGCCGAGAATGTTGGCCTTCGCAACGCCAGGAAGGCGGCTCAGGCCATTGGCGGGGTTGTGGCCACTCCAAGGCCGAAAACGTGTTCAGCGAACTCCAGCGTCGATTTTGCGGACATTCCGCGCAGAGATGTGGCTGGGCGTATCGAAGTAGCGCGATTGGAACGGTCGGCATGATGTCCTCGCAACCTATGGACCTTGCAGAAGTGGCGCTCGATGAAGCCGGTTCTCGCATCGCGGCGGCAAGCATTAAGACCCTGGACCTTGCGGCACTTGCCCATGTGGAACCAACGCCGAAGCACTTTATCGTGCCCAAATTGGCCCCAGCGGGAGAGGTGACCCTTTTCACGGGTCCGGGAGGCGCGGGCAAATCCTTGTTGGCCCAGCAATTGGCAACTAGCGTAGCTGCTGGCGTTTCGACACTTGGCCTTGAACTGCGGCAGTCACCGGCGCTTTATCTCACTTGCGAGGATGATGCCGATGAACTTCATTGGCGGCAAACGCATATCTGCAAAATGCTCGGCGTCCGAATGGAGAGTCTTGCCGAAAAGCTTCATTTGTCCAGCTTGCGTGGCAATCTAAACAACGCGCTTGGCATGGATGGGAAGGGCGATGAATTTGAACTTACCCCTGCCTACACTCGACTTACTGAGAAGGTCCGTCAGGCGGGCGCAAAATTCGTTGCTCTCGACAACATCGCTCACCTATTTGTCGGAAACGAGAACGATCGGGGTTCAGTGACCCGCTTCGTCAATGCCCTAAACCGGTTGGCGGGTGAGACGGGCGCTGCCGTCGTCTTACTGGGGCACCCGAACAAAATCGGCGATACCTATTCTGGTTCGACTGCGTGGCTGAATGCCGTCCGCTCCCAATTTACTCTTAATCACGACCTGCAAACCAACATGCGAACTCTGACGATTGGCAAGGCAAACTATGCGCAAATGGGGGATTCGATCCGCCTTGTGTGGCTGGACTGGGCCTTCATTCTCGAGGACGAATTGCCGCCGGACACGGCACGCTCGATAGAAGAAGCCGCGCGCGCCAGAACCGAGGACAAAGCATTCATGCGATGCCTCGCTGCCTGCACTAAACGGAGGCGCAATGTTTCCCACCAGCCTGGCAGTAACTATGCGCCCAAGATTTTCGCGGCGATGACTGAAGCGCAGGGCATCAAGAAGTCGGCGTTCGAATCCGCAATGGAACGGTTATTGTATCGTGCGGAGATTGAACTGGATGTAGAGCTTTGGAAGGGATCAAACCGACATTTCAAGCGCGGCATCCAGGCAACGGATCGGAATCGATGAGCGTTACACCACTTACTCTTTCGCGCGCCATTGCCATGCGCCAACCCCTGTGCGCTATTTGCGCCAACCCATGGCCGAAACCCATAATGGCCCTTGCGTCAAACTGCGCTGCAAGTGCGCCACACACCCCCCTAATACTACGTATTACGGCTGCGGCCCTTCGAGGTCCGCCGCCATCATGAAACTGTCATGCGCGAGGATGTGTCTGTTCACGCGCTGTCGACGGCAAAAGACGCCAGATAACGACATGAGCATTGGTCTGGGTGTGAGCAGGATCCAAGCGGCAATAGCGGTGCGTTTGAAACACGAACTGAATTGCGATCCATTTTCGCGGCGGCCCCACATGGTCCAGCGGCCATGTTGGAGGCACAAAAGACTGCATCATTGACGCCAGTAGATTTGAAGTTTTCCAAATCACGCGAAGTGCAGAGCGCCGTCGAGATCGTAAGGCCAATCACATTGGCGGAATTTATTGGATCATTCGCTCCTGCCTCGTTCAAGGTAGCGAGAAGCTGCTTGGACAGTTTCACATTCGACCGAAGGCCAAGTGCTTTCAGAGCGACTGGGTCGAGCAGATCCCCCTGTTTGCGAAGCTCCTTATAGGTCAAAAATCTTTCGGGATGATCGGCAAAGGCTGATTCATAGAAGGCCATCGCATCCGGCTCACACTTTACGAGGCCCGACAGATTGACGGCATATGAAATTGCTTCGGCCTTCTCCCTCCTACTCATTGCCGATTGAACAATCGATCCACGTGTGGCGGCCCAGCCGGATTTCTCGCCGCCTCGGAAAACTCTTTTCAACCAGCCGAGAACCGCCAAAAACGACCCCTGTTTTCCATACGTATTCCATACGTCACCAAAGCCGATGCCGTAACTATCTGATTTATTGGCGCACCCGACAGGATTCGAACCTGTGACCTCTGCCTTCGGAGGGCAGCGCTCTATCCAGCTGAGCTACGGGTGCATCATGCCGAAAACGGCAGCGCCGCGCCTAGCAATCGCCGGGCGCAGCGCCAAGAGATATTCTGAAGGTGGGGCCGAAGCCCGCGAAGGCCTACTGCTGGGTACCGCCTTCACCGAACTGGTTGAGATAGTGGCCGTCCTCATAAGTGATGGTGACGTTGAAGCCACCATTGCGGCCATCGCGCAGCGGGTAATAGGTCAGGTCGATCTTCTGGCCGGGCTCAACTGCGCGGCGCGTCCAGCCATAGCGAACCAAATGGTTCGGACTCATGCCCTCGAAGGCCCAGCGCGTACCATCCTCGTCCCGAACGTAGAGGAAGGTGTGCGGATTGGTCCATTCCCACCGCTCGACAGTCACGCCCTTGAGCTCAACCTCGTCGCCCCAGGCGAACATCGCCGTGGAGTGATGGGCGGAGCCCGGAACGGAAAGCATGGCGAGCCCGGTGAGGGCGGCGGCGCTGCCGAGCGCAATACGGCGTGTAGTGTTGCTGAACATATCACTCTCCATGGAACAGGCAGTCTGAATGCCACCTGATCGCCTTTGTCGATTGTCTGCCAGAATTTCCCGGACAGAATCAAGTAGCCGGGTTGACTTGATACGATTTGCGACATCAATTGGCTGGGCAAACGCAATACGGTCGGCGAGACCGATGCGAGGATTATGCCGGGAGGATTACTGATGAAGGCTTTGGCCAGGATCGCATTTGCGGGCTCTGCCGCTGCCCTGTTGGCCGCACCTGTTGCGGCGATCGCGCAAGACGAAGATTATACGCCGCCGCGCGCCACAGGCTACGAAGAAGTACTCGAACTGCCCGACTGGACCGGCATCTGGTATCCTGACTGGTCACTGCTGTTTGCGGGTCGCGAAGCCGTCGAGCCGAAGTTCACACCGCTCGGCCAGCGCCTGGTCGACGAATACAGGGCCTCGATTTCGGCAAATGGGCCAAGCCAGGAAGCGCAGGCCAAGTGCCTGCCGCCGGGCCTGCCGGGCATGATGCAGCAGCCCTATCCGATCGAGATCCTGTTCTCGCCCGGACGCGTGTCGATCATCACCGAAGCCTATAACCAGATCCAGCGCATCTATACCGACGGGCGCGAACTGCCCGATCCATATTATGCGGACCTGTTCTTCACCGGCAACTCGGTCGGCCACTGGGAAGGCGACACGCTGGTAGTCGATGTGATCGGCCTGCATCCCGAAACCAATCTTGTCGCGGGAGTAAAGCATACCGAAGCAAGCCGCTTGCAGGAACGCATCTACCTGCAAGCACCGGGCGAACTGGTGGTCGAGATGACCTTCTATAACGAGGAACTGCTGGAAGAGCCGATGACGACCAAGATCGCCTATCGCCTCGATAACGAATTCCCCATGCGCGAATGGATCTGCGCGGAGAACAATCGCCTGGTAAGCGGCGAGGACGGGGCCAATATCGACCTCGGCTTCGAACACCTCGACGAACCCGACCAGTTCGGCCCGTCGGACTGACACACTAGTCCGATTCGCTAACCAAATGGCAAGCATGGCGGCGCTATCAGGGCCGCCATGAATGCCGTCCCCCCGACCTTCCGGCCGCGCGCCGAACGCTCTACAGCTGGCGCCAATGCCACCAGCATGCGCTGGGCCGCGCTGAGCGAGGCGGGCAAGGTGGTGGCCATGCTCGCCGGTGTCGAACCGGAAGCGCAAGATGCGCAGGCGCGCAATTTCCCCGCCTTGCTGCGCGATTGCCCGCATTGGCGGCGCAAGCTGGCGGAAGACGCGGTAGCCGATCTGGCCGCAATGATGGAACCGGGCCTCAGCACTTTGCTGGCGGTCAATGCGCGTGGCGCTGATCCCCGTCCAGCGGCGAGCGCCCTGTGGGCCGAATTCGTCGAGGCACGCGCCGCCATCTTGGCGCTTCTTCCTCCGACCGGCAGCATGGGTCCGCGCCGCAGCGCCTGATCGGCACCGATTGCGGGCATTCTCCCCGCTTGACCATGTTCCCATTTCGTTCCAGTTTCGATGCATGGCTGATTCGCTACCCAAGGTTGTCGCCGGAGAAACGGTGGAACTGCGCTCGCTCGCCGTAGCACGCGGCATTTGCCGCCTCTTCGCGCGCAACGATATCTGGGTGATCCCGGAAATGCCGCTGCGCAATGGCCGGCGGGCGGACCTGATGGGTATCGACCCCAAGGGACGTATCGTGATCGTCGAGATCAAGACCGCGCGCGGCGACCTGATGGGCGATGGCAAATGGCCTGACTATCTCGACTTTTGCGACCGCTTCTTCTGGGGCCTGCCGCCCGAGCTCGACCGCGCCTGCCTGGAGGGTGAGGATTTCCGGCCCGACATGTGCGGCGTGATCGTGGCCGACGAATATGATGCCGAGATCATCCGGCCTGCACCGAGCCAGCCGCTGGCCGCAGCGCGGCGCAAGGTCGAGGTGGAACGTCTCGCCCGCGCCGCGCTACGCCGCAACACGGTTTTGGGAGATCCGCATTGCGATCGCTGGGGTGGCAGCGGCTAACCGCTACTGTTCGAGGAATCGCTCGGCGATCCAGTCGCTGACGATCGTCAGCGCCGCAGGAGAAAAGGTCTCCTCGATATCGGCATATTCTCCGACAGCGCCGGTCCGCGCGGTCTGGAACAGGTGGTTGAGGCCTTCCAGTTCCATTGTCGTGACATCCGCGTTCCCGCTGGTCGCTTCCGCGATGGCGGCAAGGTTGTCTACCGACGGCACCTGCCGATCGAGCGAACCGTTAAGCGCGAGGATCGGCACGGAAATTCGCGACAGGTTGGGCGCCGGATCATAGCTGAGGAAATAGTAGAACCAGGGCGTACCGATCTGTGCGCGCACCACTTGCGGCGGCGTTTCGGGAGGCGCGCCGATAGCCACCATGGCTTCGGGTGTCAGCACGGCTCGCGCGGCTTCCAGCCCTTCCTCATGCGAGGTCGCATCGCCGATGGCATCGAACAGGGCCACCATGACCGGCTCTGCGCGATCCAACACCTCTTCTGACATCCCCATTTGCGCACCCGTCAGCCTGCGCTGCGATAACAGCAACTGGTCGAGCTTGGTGCCGGGGCCCGCGAGCGAGACGAAGTAGGCGATGTCGTCGTTCTCGGCCATGGCGATGGGCGCGATCATCCCGCCCTCGGAATGACCGATGAAGCCGACCGCCTGATGGTCGATATCATCGCGGGTCATGAGGAAGCGTGCGGCGGCATTGGCATCGGTCGCAAGATCGGCCGAGGTCGCCGCGGCATAATTGCCGGTAGAGCCGCCCACGCCGCGATCATCGTAACGCAGTACGGCGATGCCATGGCGCGTCAGGTGATCGGCGATGACGGCAAAGGGCTTGTGGCCGAGCAACGTTTCATCTCGATCCTGCGCTCCCGATCCTGTGATCAGCACGGCCGCCGGGAAGGGTCCTTCGCCCTCGGGAAGTGTCAGGCTGCCGGCGAGATGGACGTCCTCGAAATCGGGATTGTCGAAATCGACTTCCTCGACCGAGTAAGAAAGGGGCTCCTGCGGCGTCTGCGGCCGGTTCGGCGCCTTCGCCACTGCTCCTGCGGCATCGCGCACCAGGGTAATCGGAGTACCGTTCATATTGGGGCCGCTCCACGCGCCCGACAACGCACTACCGTCTTCACTGAGCGCTCCGTCGAAACGTTGTCGCCCGCGCGTGAATTCGAAACTCACCTGCTGTCCGTTGCGCGTGAGATTGTCGATCGGAAGTCCGCGGGCCAACTGGTCGGGCGAATCGAGCGTGGCAGCCGTGCCGCGATCTCCGGTGGTAACGTTGAGCACCAGGCGCAAGGTCACACCATTCGTCTCGACGGCACCGCGCCAGGTTCCGTCCAGCCCTTCGACCACCGGGTTCGCCTCGGGCAGGCCGCGAGCCAGGTTCAGCTCCATCTCGAAGCCCTGGTTGAAAACGCCCTGCCATTGCTCTTCGGCAGCGTTCCACTGGCCCTCATAGCTGGCGTTGATCCGGGCAATCCGCCAGACCAGCTTGCCATCTTCGAGCGTGATCTCGGTCGCCGGGATCTTCTGCCCCGGCGCCTGGTTCGGACTTTCCAGCTCCGCCGACAGGTCTCCATCTTCACCGCGGGCGATATAGAGAATCAACGTCAACTCGCCCTGCGGCGTGGCCAGCACACCGCTCCATTCACCGACCGGATCGGGAGCATGCTGTGCAAGGGCGGGCATGGCCGGCAGCATCGCGAATACGGCGAGTAAGGCAAGCAGGCCCTTCAGCAGGTTACGCATGGCAATTCCTCCTTCGCTAAGCAGGTGGCTAGACGAGTAGTCACGCCAGCCCCCTGTTTCTCACACGCCCGTGCCTCAGCATGAGCATTACCCAATTATGTTTTGTATTTAGCTAATAGCCTAATTAATCACAAGCGCGGGACCGTCAGCGCATTATTCGGCGGCCATCGCCTGCTCATCGCCCGGATCGAAAATCTCCTCGATCGGCAGGCTGAAAACCTGGCTCACCTTGAAGGCCAACTGCAGGCTGGGATCGTGCTTGCCCAATTCGATGGCGTTGACCGTCTGGCGCGAAACATCGAGCAGCTCGGCCAGAGTCGCCTGCGACATTTTGTGCTCGGCGCGCAGCACGCGGAGGCGATTGTTCACTGCACCTCCTCCGTCTCCGCTGCGTCGCAGGCAAGTCGCCGCGCACCCAAAAGGATGCGCAAGGCATAAGAGAATGCCATTGGGACGACGATCGCCGGTGCGATCCATTCACGCGGGAAACCATCGATAATGACCAGCGTATTTCCGGTGATCATCCCGGTACCAAAACCGATCGCCATGGCCTCGAACTGCATCTGCCGGAGCATCTCGTCCATGTCGCGCAGCAGCTTGAGGTAGGAACGTAGAACAAGGATGCCGAGAGCTGCGGGAATGATGGCCAGGGCCCAGCCGATCCAGTCTGGCGAGCCGTCCCAGGCAACTACCAGAGCGGTGCCAATCAGGCTGAGCGCCCACAGGACGGCGTAGATATTGACGCGCTTCTCGTTCTGCCGGTCGACTTCGCGCATGCCCTCCCATTTGAGGACGTTGAGCCAGCCGACAGGGCCGCGACGCGGATATTCCTGCTGCTTGCTCATGCCCCTTTCCCCGCCAGCCAGGCGAAGCCGGTGAACCAAACCGGCAGGACGAACAGCTCGGGACCGGGAAATTCCGACGCGCCGATGGCGAGGCCAATTCCGATCATCGCGCCCGCACATGCCAGGCTCCAGGCAATGATGGCGAGGGCGGGCTTCTTCTCGATAAGGTCAAACACGGGTTTCCTCCCATTGCGGTACTGCGTCTTGCTCATGCACGCCTCCTGCGGGCCCGGATCATGCCGATGGAAAAGCCCAGGCACAGGACCGCCATCATGAAATCGGCCTTCACCTTGGGCAGCCAGACATGTTCGGGGAGCTGGATCGCGCCCCAGAAAACCATCATCAGCGCCGCGCCGGTCAGGACTCCTTCGGTGAGCATGTCGCGCTGCATCTCGTCGCTTTCACGATAGAGGCGCATGAACGCGCGGAAGAGCATGGTGCCCGGGATCAGCGGCAGCAGGGAGAAAGCGATAGCCACGAGGCTGTCTGCTTCCCAACCCGTCATGGCGAAGACCGGCCTGAGGCCAATGAAGCTCATCATGAACAAGACGACCCAAAGAGCGAAGCTGCGGCCATTGCGAACCTGGCGCAGCTCTCCGCTGGTCGCCCCCTCGCCGGCCGTGACTGGAAATGGACGCATGTCAAAAACCTCCGTCATAATGTCAAATCTTCTTGACGAATCGGGATGTATGCAATGTCAGACATTATGTCAATAAGATTTGATATATCGGGATTGTCCTGTCGCCCGGAGCCGCGCTTTGCTATTCGCCATGCATGCTCGCTGCGATCATCATTTCGGCCATCGCCATGACCGCCATCGTCGCCGTGCGCTACCTCATCACCAGCGGCGGTTTCGCCTGGGCAACACACAAGGTGCGGCCCGGCCTGTACAAGGGGCTGGAGCCGCAGATGCGCAGGGAAATCCTCTGGTCGCTTGCCTCCGCCGCCATTTACGGAGTGCCTGCAGGCGTAGTCGCATGGGGCTGGCAGGAGATGGGCTGGACAAGGATCTACACCGATTTCGCGGACTACCCGCTGTGGTGCCTGCCTGTCTCGCTATTCCTCTACCTCTTCGCGCACGACACCTGGTTCTACTGGACGCATCGCTGGATGCATGTGCCCAAATGGTTCCGCATCGCCCACGCCGTACACCATGCCAGCCGACCACCGACGGCATGGGCGGCCATGAGCTTTCACCCGATCGAGGCGATTACCGGCGCGATCGTGATCCCCGCACTGGTCTTCCTAATTCCCATCCATGTCGCCATGCTGGGCCTCGTCTTGCTGGTCATGACGGTGATGGGCGTGACCAACCACATGGGGTGGGAGATGTTTCCGCGCTGGATCGTTCATTCCAGATTGGGAGATTGGCTGATAACGGCGAGCCACCACCAGCGGCATCATGACGAGTATCTATGCAATTTCGGCCTCTATTTTCGATTCTGGGACAGGTTATGCGGCACCGATCGCGGGCTTTCGGCGCGCTCGCTCTAGCGACCGCAGCGCCCCTGCTCGCGGCTGCCGAGGCGGAAGACGGCGTGACGGTTGAGATCACCGTGACGGAGCTGCGCAATACCAAGGGCGTGGTCATGGCCTGCATGACCGACAATCCCGATATCTTCCCGCGCTGCCGCGAGGATCCCGACAGCTTCCGCACCACCGTGCCCGCGGCCGAGACGCTCACCCTCCGCTTCAC
>JGI12292J12840_1000335_pt1 | contig 33604 bp, 23 predicted proteins | sample TtaePargueraPR_8_FD_12840 | JGI IMG/M metagenome (IMG submission 12840) | reverse complement strand
GAGAGTAAACCTCCCGCGCCTTCGCTTGGGCTACGCCCACCACTATACAATTCCATGTACCCTACCTAAAGTTGAATACACAAACTTATTGACACTACCCCCTCACACGCCGTCACTGTGAAATAAGACCACTTTTTCCCGTAAGCAGCACACTCATCACGCCTACCACCAAACCCCCACCCCTCACAACCGTCATTCACGCCTACCACCAAACCCCCACCCCTCACAACCGTCATTCACGCCTACCACCAAACTCCCTGCACTCGTTACCACCACACCCACTACAACCGTTACCACCACACCCACTACAACCGTTACCACCACACCCACTACAACCGTTACCACCACACCCACTACAACCGTTACCACAATAACCACCATGCCTACACACCAGTAACCACCATATCCATCTCGTTGTGCAGAAAGCCAGCCTTACAACTCCATATTCCAGTACACGAAGCCAGGTGCAACAGCCGCTGCAGATTCAAACCCACACATACTAAGTGCAAGGAAATTAGCGGAACTATCTGGTCCTATTGTTGCTAGACAGCGAAGTTTGCAAACCCACCCCACCACCCAAAACAACAGGGCTGTCTGCCAATGCCTCACGCGGAGGATGGCAGCAGCCCTGTACCTTGTTCACGCTATGCTGCTTCGCGAAGCGAAGAGAAAGTACACCAGAAAGCCAGCGCAGATGATTGCGATCAAGCCGTAGCCGCCGAAGATATCCCATTGTGAGGTGACATAGCCGAAGCCGAGACCGATCCCCATCATCGCCGCATTCGTGCCGAACGACTGGAAGGAGCCGAGCGTCGCGCGCATCGAAGCGTCGATGCGGTGATGCAGGTAGCCTGCTGCGAGCGGTCCTATCATACCGGCGAATAGGCAGATGAGGAAGATAGCAGCCATGCTGCTCATGCCGGGAACGACGGCAACATAGCTGAACCCGAGCGTGAGTGCTGTCAAGATGGCGAGCAGCAAGGTTCTGTAGCGGAACACGTTCCGGAGCCGATACGCTAGCAGGCTGCCGGGAAGCTGCAGCACATAGATGGCAGCCGAGAACAGACCGAAGTACAGCACAGGAACGCCGATCCGATCGAGATAAATTTGCCAGAATTCATCGATGAAGTTGATCGCCGCTCCGGTAACCATGGCGGACAGCACGACTAGCAGCAGGCCAGGATGGCCGCGAAGCTGCCACAAGGCGTCCCGCACGAATTGTCGGATCGGGACAGGCTCCTCGTCCTCGCTCGCAAGCGTACGCTTCACTCTTGGCTCGATCAACAGACAGGCTAACAGCAGGCACAGGCTCATGCTGAATAAGGACAGCCAGTAGTTGAAGGCATAGTCAAGCTGATGCGCCAGCCAGCTGCCAGCCAAGGCCGCTAGCATCGTTGCGGTCAGATCGAACCCTTGCATCCGTCCTGCAACCTTCTCAAACTGCTGCTCGTGTCCACGCACTGCCAACGAATCGTACAGCAGCGCCGTTTCGGCACCGCTTGCGGCAGAGCTGCCTACTGCAGCAAGCGCCACCACCAGCGCGAAGTGCCAAAATTCCGTCGCATGCAGCAAAATAAGAAATTCCAAACAGCCCATTGCAGCAGTCAGCACAATCATAGGCTTGCGGCCCCATTTGTCTGCTACTATGCCCGTCGGCAGCTCCAGCAGCATAATGGTGATGGCATAGAAGATTTCGGTATAGATAACGAGCTGGATCGTCATCCCCCGTTCTTCCCAATACAGCCGTTCAATGACATAGGCGGGAATTAAGCTGTTGAAGAAGCGGAAGCCGTAGAGCTTCCATACATTCGACCGACCAAGCATGTTGTTATCGCTCCTCTCATGATGGATAGCTAGTCATCAGAGGAGGCGGTGCGCGAGGCTGGGCGAATGAACAGTATTAGCAAGGAGGACGTATTGTTGACATAGGGTGCACGCTCCTTTCTTTTACATAATCTTGTACGCCTAGTATATCGCAAAAACAAGCTGATAAGCAGGCATGATGTCAGATTTGTTCGTCAAATCCCGATATGCGATAATGAAGGTACGGTTTGAAATCGAAAGCGCACTTCTCATATATAAGTAAGTCAGACTAGATAAAAAAAGGAGCAGTTATGCATGATCTACTTCCTCGTTCTCGTATTAATCCTTGTACTGGGCATCATCACTTATGTGAATGTTCATCCAGTGTTTGGCGGTAAGGCACACCGGACAAACAAGCAACAGTACATCGCTCTCAGCAACTACAAGCAGGGTAAATTTCGCAATGCCGTGCCGGTGCAGATGGAGATGAATCTCTCAACGATTGGCTCGTTCATTAAGGAAGCAATGAAGGGCGGGGAGGAGCGTCGGCCGCGGCAACTGTTGCCGCTCGCTGCGCTCGATGAGACGTTGATCCGCAGTGCGGAGCCGACACTGACCTGGTTCGGACATTCTACCTTCCTGCTCGGCATCGAAGGCAAGCAGCTGCTCATAGATCCGATGTTCGGCAGGTCCGCTTCACCTGTCACCTTCGTCGGAAGCAAGCGGTACAGCGGCGATCTGCTGAAGGTGGCGGATGCGCTGCCAGACATTGATGCGGTGCTGATCACTCATGATCACTACGATCATCTCGACTATCCTTCGATCCGGCGCCTGCGGCATAAGGTGCGTCAATTCTTCGTTCCGGCAGGCGTAGGCGCGCACTTGCAGCGGTGGGGTGTGGAGAAAGCCCGCATCCGCGAGCTCAACTGGTGGGAGGAGCTGACCTGGGAAGGGCTGACCTTGACCGCTGTGCCGGCGCAGCACTTCTCGGGCAGAGGGCTGACGAATCGCGACGCGACCTTATGGATGGGCTGGGTCGTGCTAAGCAGCGAGCTGCGCTTGTACTTCAGCGGTGATGGCGGCTATGGACCGCACTTTCAGAACATCGGGCAAGCGTATGGACCGTTCGATTATACTTTTATCGAGGGGGGCCAATATGACCACCGCTGGCCGCAAGTGCATATGATGCCGGAACAGTCCGTTCAGGCTCATCTTGATGTGCAAGGTCGGCGTATGATGCTGACACACTGGGGAGCTTTTACATTGGCCTATCATAGCTGGACGGACCCTGTCGAGCGCGCTTCGCAGGAAGCGGAGCAGAGAGGGGTTGAACTGCTCGCACCGCGTCTAGGGGCGACGATCACGCTCAGTCGGGACGAGGCTTCACCTACTGTAGAGGCATGGTGGAGAGAGCATTCACACTAATGGCGTATCCATATTTTCGCCAATGAAGCGAATGCTCTGCTCCCCTTGCTTCCGTGCATGCCTGCCCTAGTCTGTCTCAGGCGGACTCCGGTTATTTCACCGTGTAGATCCCTTCCTTGTACTTCAAGGTGTAGACGAGACCGTCCGCTGACAAGGCTGCTGTATCGATATAATCGCTAATCAAGTGTACATGTCTACCGTCTTTATCAATCTTATAGATCCCTGGCGCATAGCTGTCTGACACATAGTACACGTCGCTCTCCCCTACGAAGTAGGAGCTTGCTGCATGATCGCTCAATCGGATATCTTGTCCTGCTGCCAGATCATAGCGATACAGCACACCGGGCTGATGGGCATTCTCGCTCGCATTGGACGTGTAGTAGAGGTCGCTGTCTACCAGCTTGGCGCCTAGAACCGGCCGCTCTACTAGCGTATGCTGCAGATTGCCGTTGAGATCAGCGACAGCGAGGAATCCTGTATCCGATTCCCGATAATACAGCTCTCCGTTCGCAATCCAGAATTGATCTGCCGGCGGAGTCAGCTTGACTTGTGTCTGATCGGCGAGATTCAATTTGTACACCGCGCTCTTATCCTCCATGTCGCCGACATTGTAGCCTAGCGCATAGAGATAGCCGTCGCGCACGTACAAGGCGCGATCTCCTGATAGGCTGATGCCTCCATTGTCTTGTACCGTCCGGCTCGCCCCATAAGCGAACCCGTCCACGCCGATTTGCGTAGATTGTCCGGTTGCCGCATCTACACGATACAAATTATTCCTCAGATCATTCATGAACGTGAAGTCAGTGTAGTACAGCATGTCGTCATGCTTGACCACTTGGATAAAGCTCTTCGCGCTGCTTATTTCCTGCAACATTCCGTTATCCACCTTGTACAAGGTGTCACTCCCCATCGTCATATCGCCGCTGTGCAACGTGACATACAGCTCGCCATCGAGCTTCTCGACGCGCGTCAGCCAGCCGTTCGCTGGGTTCCAATCCCCTAGACTGCTAATCCGCCGCGATGATTCGTCAGCCAAACTATATGCATGCAATTCTGCTTCGCCATCCACCATGGTGACGTAATACAACGCATCGTCCACTGGCTCCTGATAGTACATACGCGGGGAGCCTGTCAACGGAACGCTGCTCGACTTGCCCTCTGTTCGGGCGTATAGTTGCTGATAGGCATGCGTCGCATCAGGAGTATGCTTCAGGTAGTACACAGTACCCCCAGACTGGGTGACAGGTGTCAGAACAGCCTCATAGTCTACTCGTTCCCGCTCGTCACGCAAGTGCTTCTTCACGGTGTCCACCAGTGCAGTCGTTTGCGGATGCTGCAGATCGACGTAATCGTCGCCAATGACAATCAGACCTTGCAGCCAATCGATATGCTGATCCAGCGCCTCCGCAGCACTGCGCAGCGGCAGCATAATACGCCCGTTGATCTTCTGCGGCGCAACATCGACAGTGAGCGGCTCGCCGTTGATCAACACCGTCCGGCTGTCCACGGTGAAGATAACACTCGTCTGCGAGCGGTGATCGACCAAGCGCACCTCATCCGGCACTTCGGGTTGCCAGCGGGCTTCCCAATACACATCGTCTCGATCCGCCTCAGTCACGAGCGTACTCAGGAGGCGAATCGGCACGAATACCCGTCCGTCACGCTGTACCAGCTCATACTCGCCTTGCATGTCCGTAAGCTGACCGTGAATGAATGCTTTCCCCTCATAATCATAGGGCACAATAACGATACGGTTGAACACTTCGTTCAAAGGTTGTTTTCCAGCATGATCGGCTGCGCTGGCTATCGGCACTGAGACGACGAAGCACATACACACAACCGCTAGTTTCATCCATTGACGCATCTTGATCTCCTCCTATATCTTCTTACAGTCAACGCGAGAGATAAGTTCCCTTTGGCTCATTAGACGCACGGCAGGGTAGGAATGTTTCATGGTCCATAGAGTGCGTGCGGGCATGCGACCGTATTGGACCGTCAGGGAACTTTGATTTATAGTGAATAATAACGAAGTCACGTTCGAGATTAGTTGCCAAGGATGATGAGAAAATAGCGCGGGGAGCAGGGGACGTATATCCCGACAGCATCGACATGAGAAAGGGGAGGTAGCATGAACGTTCATGACAAAGTAAGCACGGGCTTATCTGGCTTGGACCAAGCGATCGATCGGCTTCGTCTGGGAGATAACGTAGTCTGGCAGGTGGATACGGTCGCCAACTACAAGCGAATGATCGATCCTTACGTGCAGCAAGCGCGAGCTGATCGGCGGAAGCTGATCTATGTCCGCTTCGGCAATCATGAGCCATTACTCGAAGCAAGCGCTGACTTGAACATCTGCGAGATAGACGCGAGCAAGGGCTTCGAGAGCTTCGCGACGAAGGTGCATTACTTGGTAGAGCGGGAAGGCAAGGAAGCCTTCTACGTATTCGACTGTCTGACAGACCTGCTCGCTTACTGGCATTCCGATCTGATGATCGGAAACTTCTTCAAGGTGGCTTGTCCATACTTGTACGAATTCGATACGATTGCCTACTTCGCCATTATTCGCAACGCCCATACGTACAGCACGATCGCCGGTATTCGGGAGACGACGCAGCTGCTGCTGGATCAATACGAGGTTGGTGAACAGCTGTATGTCCATCCTTTGAAAGTGTGGAACCGCTATTCGCCGACGATGTTCTTCCCCCATCTCATACAGGGACAGGAGGCTGTCTGCATTACCGCGAGCTCTGAGGCAGCGGCGTTATTCTCTACAATCTCTCGCGGTGAAGAGCGGCTGGATTATTGGAATATCTTGTTCCAGCAGGCGAAGGGAGCGTTGAAGCAAGAACAGTCCGTGCAAAAGGAGAAGAAGCGTCAGCTGATGAAGATGCTCATTGGGCATGAGTCGCGCATGCTAGAGCTATGCGAGCGGTACTTCACCTTGCGTGACATTTTGCAGATTGCTTCTCGTGTAGTGGGAACTGGCTTCATCGGAGGCAAAAGTGTCGGCATGCTGCTAGCCCGCCATATATTGGCGAAGGAAGGGAAGGATCGCTTCGCCTCCTATATGGAACCGCACGATTCGTTCTACTTAGGTTCTGACGTGTTCTACACCTACATTGTGCAGAACGGCTGGTGGAAGCTGCGCACCCGGCAGAAGACGGAGGAGGGCTACTTCCAGTACGCCCCCGAATTGAAGGAAAAGCTGCTGCATGGCGAATTTCCCGAGACGATACGAGAGCAGTTCGTACAGATTCTGGAGTACTTCGGACAGTCTCCGATCATTGTCCGTTCCAGCTCGCTGCTGGAGGATAACTTCGGGAATGCGTTCGCCGGCAAGTATGAGAGCGTGTTCTGCGTCAATCAGGGAACGCCGGAGGAACGGTATGCCGCATTCGAGCAGGCGATTCGTATCGTCTATGCGAGCACGATGAACGAGGACGCGCTCCATTATCGGTTCGATCGAGGGCTGGCGGAGCGAGATGAGCAGATGGCGATTCTCGTACAGCGCGTGTCCGGCGACCATCACGGCGACAACTTCTACCCGCATATTGCGGGGGTCGGGAATTCCTCCAATCTGTACGTATGGGACGAGAGTGTAGATATGGATGCCGGCATGCTCCGCTTAGTGTTCGGCCTCGGAACGCGGGCGGTAGATCGGACGGTAGGCGACTATGCGAGAATCGTCTGTCTCGATGACCCGATGCGGATGCCGCTCATGAACGCAGAGGATCGGCAGAAGTTCTCCCAACGTATAGTCGACTTGCTCTCGCTTAGCGAGAATACGCTAACTAGCAGGGAGACGGACGAGGCGCTTGAGCGGGATTTGAAGACGAGCAAGGACTTGTTCGCTTCTCTCGATCACCAGACCGCAGCGAGGCTGCGCGAGCTAGGGTACACCGATCGACCGATCCCGTCTATTCTCGATTTCCACAAGCTGTTGAAGCAAACCGCATTTCCGAGGCTGATGCGAGAGATGCTGGCACTGCTGTCGGACGTATACGAATACCCAGTAGACATCGAGTTCACAGCGAACTTCACGAAGGACCATGCGTTCAAGGTGAACCTGCTGCAATGCCGTCCGCTGCAGACCCGAGGCTTGGGCAATCCGGTTGCGTTGCCTAGTCTGGCAGACAAGGAGGATTGCTTCTTCGCCTCGAAAGGCAACTTCATGGGAGGCAACGTGCGTCTGCCGATCGACGCCGTCGTGTTCGTGCGAGCGCAGCCATACCTGGAGCGAAGCAATCAGGACAAGTACGCGGTCGCCAGACAAATTGGCAAGATCAATGCCGCGCTGCAAGGGCAGTCGGTCATGCTCATGGGACCGGGCCGGTGGGGAACGACGACACCTTCCCTCGGCGTACCCGTACACTTCACCGAGCTGAGTCATATGGCGGTTATCTGCGAGATTGCTTCGCGGGAAGCAGGCATGATGCCGGAATTGTCCTATGGCAGCCACTTCTTCCAAGACCTTGTGGAGACGGGCATCTTCTACGTAGCGTTGTTCGATGGACGGGCAGATGTCGTGTACCACCCAGAGCGCATTCTGGAACGCGACAACGAACTGCCTTCCTTGCTGCCGGACAGCGAGCCGTTCGCCGATGTCATCCATGTCGTGCGCACACCCGTCATGGAAGTATTCTCAGATATCGTGTCGCAGCAGCTGCTGTGCAGATAGGGGGAGAGACGATGATATACCACGCTACTGCGCCGCGGCACCCGGCGTTGCAGCCCTATGTTCAACAGGTCTGGTATATCGCTCAAGCAAAAAGTGATGTGCTGGAGGTGAATCCCCGGATGCTGCCGGATGGCTGCTATCATATGGTCGTCAACCTAGGTGAGCCGCATCACTATATCGACCGGAACGGGCGCATCCACGCGCCGAAGCGAATCCATATGAATGCCAAGCAGACGGATTACGTTACCGTGCAGCGCAGCGGTCGGGTTGAAATCATGGGTGTCGTGTTTCGACCATACGGTCTGTCCCCTTTTGTTCGAGTACCTGTGAAGGAAGTGGCCGGGGCCGTGCGGGACATGGAAGACCTGCTAGGCCCGCGCGTCAAGGAGATGGAGGAACGTCTGTATGCCGCGCCCACGATTCCGCACAAGCTGCTGGAGCTGGAGGCGTGTCTCGTCTCCTTCCTCCATCCGGAACATCAGGTGAAGCGCGAAGTTGTGACGGCCAGCCATCTACTGAAGCAGCAGCACGGCTTGATGACGATTGGCAGTCTCTTGGAGCAGCTCCAACTTAGTGAACGGACATTGGAACGGTACTTCCAGCGTGATCTGGGCATGACGCCGAAGCAGTTCGCCAGTATCCAACGCATGCAGTACGTGCTACGAGTCATGAACGCATCGCCAGACAAGCTTATCCACGCTGCGATCGAAGGGGAATTTTACGACCAGGCGCACTTCATTCATACGTTCAAGAAAATGATGGGCATGTCGCCACAGTCCTATTTGCACACGAAAGACTTGCTGTCGGATTTATACAATACAGATCGTTCGGAATCAGATAGGATGGAGCTGCAATAACAAAGGAGAGGAGATCAACAAACATGGGACGAAAGATCGGACACATCTCGATACTGGTGCATGATTACGATGAAGCGATTGCCTTCTACACCGACAAGGCAGGATTCGTGCTGCTTGCGGACAATGCATTCGGTGAAGGGATAAGATGGGTAGCTGTCGCACCATCAGCAGAGAGCGCAACGGCGATCGTCTTCGTGCAGGCGGATACAGAGGAGAAGCGCAGTCGCGTAGGCAGCCAAGCGGCGAATCATGTGTTCCTCGTTGTGGAGACCGATGACTGCCAGCGTGATTATGAGCAGATGAAGGCGAAGGGCGTACACTTCCACGGCGAGCCAAGTGTGGTTCCTTGGGGAATGGAAGTCGTATTCGAGGATCTGTACGGGAACCGTCTGGATTTGCTCCAACCTAGCGGATTCTGACGAACGGATCTGCCTATTTACGGATAACTACACATTGGCCTGTGACCGGCTGCGTATAATTCTCGCAGCATAGTTACAGGCCGATGGTTGTTTTTATGGATGGACCTCCCCCTTGTTTCGGGTTATAATTTTGCAATATTCAAACTAGCGTCAGCGTATCTGATATACAATGAAGAGAAGGGTTGCCGTCTCGGCACCGCAACCCTGCACCTTGCTCGGACACAGAATTGTAATAACGGATCGAGAGTCAGTCAAGAGAGGCGGGAACAGGATGGCGATCAATCAGAACGGCAAGCTGCAAGACCAGTCAGACAGCTATGCAGTTGCAGGCGAGGCATGGGATGCGGAGCGGCAGGCGCAGCTATATAAGCGAACGCTGATCATCGTCGTGCTGGCGCAAATGTTCGGCGGAGCGGGATTAGCCGCAGGCGTCACCGTCGGTGCGCTGCTCGCTGAGGATATGCTGGGTACTGCCAGCTATGCAGGTGTGCCGGCAGCCTTGATGACCGTTGGCGCAGCAGCCACCGCCTTCGGGGTCGGAAGACTGTCTCAGCGCTTCAGCCGTCGTGCCGGATTAACCATAGGCTTCACTTTAGGCGGGATTGGCGCGCTCGGCGTGATCGCAGCCGCTCAGCTCGACCATGTCGGACTTCTGTTCGCTTCGCTCCTTATCTATGGCGCTGGAACAGCTACGAATTTGCTAGCGCGCTATGCGGGAACCGATCTGGCCAAGCCTAGTCAGCGGGCCACAGCGGTCAGCGCCGCGATGGTGGCGACCACATTCGGTGCAGTGGCCGGTCCCAATCTAGTCGATAAGACGGGGCAGCTTGCTGCGTCAATCGGCATTCCCGTATTGACGGGGCCGTTCCTGCTGGCAGCCGTCGCCTTCCTGTTGGCTGGTCTGATCATCTGGATCAGTCTGCGTCCAGATCCGCTAGTGATCGCGAAGGCGATTGCCGCAGCACAACCGAGCCAAGCAGCAGCTGACGCGGCTGCCCCTCCGTCCGCAGGGATGAAGGATAGGCGGGGTGTGATTGTCGGCGCGACAGTGATGGTGCTGACGCAAATCGTCATGGTTGCGGTCATGACGATGACGCCGATCCATATGATGCATCACGGCCACGGCTTAGGAGCGGTTGGGTTCGTCATCAGCGTACATATCGGGGCGATGTATGTGCCTTCGTTGTTCACCGGTGTGCTAACCGATAAGATCGGGCGCATCGCGATGGCTGTCATCGCTGGTGTGATTCTGCTTGCCTCCGGCTTGCTGGCAGCCGCAGCGCCAGCTGATTCCATAGTATTGCTAACCTTGGCGCTTGCCTTGCTTGGCTTAGGCTGGAACTCCGGCCTCATTAGCGGCACTACGCTCATTGTCGATGCGACACCTCCGAGCACACGTGCCAAGACACAGGGTACATTAGATGTGTTGATCGCGCTCGCGGGCGCTTCGGGCGGTGCGCTGTCTGGCATCGTCGTCGCACAATCGAGCTTCGCCGCACTGTCTCTAGCCGGCGGTGCGTTGGCGCTTCTGCTCATTCCGGTGATGTTCTGGTATCGGAGAGGAAGGTAAGAGGGCGCCCGTGCTGGCTTAAGACTATTCATAGTTTCACAGTGTGTATGCAAGTTAATCTATTAATCTGTTGGAGGGTGAACATGATGAAGAAAACGAAAATTGTAGTCATCGGTGTAGGAGCGGTCGGTTCGACTACCGCGTATACGTTGTTGCTGCGCCATCGCATGGATGAGCTTGTCTTGATCGATGCGAATCCAGACAAGGCGGTAGGGGACGCGCTAGATATGAATCATGGCATGCCGTTCGTCGGACGGACGAAAGTATGGGCCGGCACGTATGAAGACTGTAGGGATGCAGACATCATGATTATTTCGGCGGGCTCCGCACAGAAGCCTGGCGAGACTAGGGTAGAGCTGCTTAAGCGGAATATTGGTATCTATGACAGCATCATAAGCGAAATATCGAAGTATAATCAGGATGGCATCCTGCTCATTGCCACGAATCCAGTCGATATTATGAGCTACTTCTCCTGGAAGAAATCCAGCTGGCCGGTGGAGCGTGTCATCGGCTCAGGAACATTGCTCGACAGCGCTCGCTTCCGGTACTTAATCGGCCAACAGCTGAATATCGATCCGCGCAGTGTCCATGCGCATATCGTCGGCGAGCATGGCGATTCGGAGCTGCCGCTGTGGAGTCTCGCGAATATAGCTGGTACCGATCTCGATCTTGGGGAAGACGTGAAGGAAGATATCTTCACGAATACACGAGATGCTGCCTACCAGATTATTAATACCAAGGGTGCTACCTATTACGCCATCGCCCTAGCGCTGGATCGCATCTGCACAGCGATTCTTCGGGATGAAGGGGCGGTGCTGAACATCTCCACCTTGCTGACAGACTATCACGGCATCTCAGATGTGTATTTGGGTGTCCCTTCGGTTGTCGATCGGAGCGGCGTACGCGAAGTGCTGCAGCTCGACATTTCCCCGCAAGAAGAGGAGCTGCTCCGTCAATCCGCTAACAAGATGAAGGAGCTCATTCGTTCGGTGAAGCAGGCGGAGGTGGAGTAGCTGCGCATTCACGTGGATACGTAGAGATATATACGGAACGACGTGCAACCAATCTTGACGCTTGGTTACTGCCAATAGAGCTTGCCGATGATAACGCTTCTAATGATGGAGTGGATTGGAGGAAATAAAATAACTGCTACGGACACCGATGACCGTTACAGGGCGTATGGAGCGTGTTTGGACAATGTAACGGTCACGGATGACCGTAAGCGCTGAATGGGAAGGTCAAAACAGCGGTTATTGGTCCCTAATGGACGTCAGTGACCGTTACCAATCAAACTTGCGTATTTTTTCGCGCTAATGGACATGCGTGTCCGTTACAGTTTCTACTGGCTGGTCCAGTCACTCTTTCCGCCCCGGGTACTAGCTTGCTCGCGTCCATTCCATCATGCGCTAAGTAGCTATCAGATTTCGAGCTACAAACTGAGCGCGGAACAGCTACTCACCGCGGTCTTCCTGCTGAATAAGCTTCAGCAGATTGGCAGGGACGCGAAGACTATGATCGCCGATCAATACATCGAACTCTCGGTCTTCATCGGTATAATCGTTTACCTTGATTTCCTCGATTTCTGTATGCAGCCGCTCCATCTTCTCATCCAGCGCATAGGCAGAATCGGCCGCTTCCTTCAGCTCCTGCAGCAGATGCTGCGGCACAGATTGATTGTATTTGTAGAAGATCTTGTGCTCGAGGCTGGCCCAGAAGTCCATCGCGATCGTGCGGATTTGGATTTCCGCATAGACGAGCTCTTCACGATCAGACAGGAACACCGGAACAGCCATGAGCAGATGCAGGCTTCTGTATCCGTTCGGCTTCGGATTGGCGATATAGTCCTTCACCGCAATCGTTCGCAGATCGCTCTGATTTTGCAGCAATTCGCTGATCTTGTATATATCCGATATGAACGAGCAGGTGATGCGAATGCCGGCAATATCCCGTATTTGCTCACGTATGTCGGTTAGCGAACGGGCGCCGCCCTTGCGAAGCAGCTTCTTCATGATGCTCTCCGGCGTTTTTAACCGAGACTTCGTATGCTCGATCGGGTTGTAGTCATGCAGCAGCTGGAATTCCTCGCGCAATATTTCGATTCTCGTCTCGATTTCACTAAGTGCGAACTTATATACCATCATGAAACTAGTGATGCGATGCTTGATCATGCGCAATTGTTGAATCGGGTTATCGCTCATAAGCTCCTCCTATGTGCAGCATTCGTGCAAGCTTGTCGGACATAAGTATGTTCGGCTATGCGTCGTTGTCCTGTTATGTCCTCTATAACTATAGTAAAGGATATCCGCACCGGATTGCCAATAGGCTGTTGCAGCTGTGTGGAAATATGAGCGTTTGATTGAGGTAAATCGTTTACAGCGAAGTCATTCTCGGGTAATCTGAAATTACGAATAATGGGGAAAGGCGGGAAGCACTTGCATCCCATACGCACCATGTTGAACAGATTCGCCCCGCACAAGTGGCTGTGCGTACTATACATAGGCAGTGTTCTGATCGAAGTAGCATATGCTGTCGCGGCGCCGATAAGCTTGCAATATATGGTAGACGAGGCGTTCGTGCCGAAGGATGCACAGGTGTTTCTGTTCATCTTAAGCATACTGCTTGCTGCTGGTGTACTGTACATTGTGGCCAGCATCTGTGGCGATTACGCGATCGGCAAGCTTGGCGGTGAAGTTGTCTGGCGGCTGCGCATGGATCTGTTCCGGCACATCCAGCGCATGTCCGCATCGTTCTATCAGCGCTTCAAGCTCGGCGATATCGTGACACGATTCACAGCAGATATGGCCTCGATAGAAAGTCTGATCCGAAGCGCAGCCCCCTTCTTCCTGAAGGAATGCCTAAGTGTGCTGTTAGGGCTCACGGTATTATTCACGATCGAATGGAAGCTGACGCTCGTCATGCTGGTCGGCTCCAGCTTGATGTTCCTTGGACCGCGCTTGCTGCAGAGCAGGGCGGAATCCGGTCAGACACAGTATAAGGAAGCACAAGAACGGCTGACCGACACGATGGATGAGATGGTCCGCGGGCACAAGACGATTCAGAACCTGCATCAGCAGGACCGCTTCTTGAAGCAGGCTAGCGGACATATTCAGCGCTTGTTCACACTTGGTCTCCGCCTCCATCGGATCCATGCGTGGATGGAGCGGTTGCCGCTGACCGCCTTGCTGCTGCTGAACGGCATCATGCTAGGCTTCGGTGGGTACTTGATCCTGCAGGATGATCTGTCCGTTGGCGGCTTCATTGCCTTCTTCACCCTATTTATGACGGTAGGGCAGTCTGGCACGAACTTGACCTTCATTATTCCGAATCTGATTGAATCGGGCGTGAGCTTTCGCCGTATTAATGAGCTGCTAGAGCAGCAGCCCGGCGTACCGGAAGCCGCAAGTCCAGTTGAACTGGACCGACAGCCGCAGCGCATCCGCATGGAGCAGGTGAGCTTCGGCTATACCGACACAACAGATCAAGTGAAGGGGCTGAACTTGACTATAGAGCCTGGCAGCTACGTGGCACTCGTCGGACCGAGCGGATCGGGGAAGAGTACGGTGCTGCAGCTGCTTGCGCGATTCTACGATCCGCGGGAAGGTGCGGTTCGCATGGGCAGCCTAGATCTACGCGACGTTCGCGAGTCCTCCTACCGCGAGCATTGCACCCTAGTTAGCCAGGATACATATCTGTTCAATGGAACCGTTCGCGACAACCTGCTACTCGACGCCAAGCGGACCGATGAGGAGATGATCCAAGCTGCCGTACAGGCGCAGCTTCATGCGACGATCAGCCGTTGGCCGCAAGGCTATGAGACGATCATTAGCCAAGAAGGCGGCTCGCTATCCGGCGGGGAGCGGCAGCGAATGGCGATAGCCCGAGCGCTGTTGCGAGACCCCCAGCTGCTGCTGCTTGATGAAGTAACGGCGGCGCTCGATCCTGCCACTGAAGCAGAGATCAATCAGCTGCTGGAGTATATACGCCCGGGAAGAACGATCATCTCAGTTACCCATCGGCTCGCTTCTATTGTGAACGCTGACCGCATTCATGTGTTCCACCAAGGTCAGATAGCGGAATCCGGTACCCATCAGGAGCTGCTTACGCGCAAGGGGCTGTATGCGGACATGTGGGACAAGCAGCACGGATTTCAACTGTCTGGAGACGGTCTGCATGCATCTGTGGACGCGGATCGGTTGGCGAAGCTGCCCTTCTTCAACAGCATCAGCCATTCGCTGCTCGAGGAGATCGCCACGCGCTTCACAACGGAAGTGTGCGAGCAGGGTGAGTTCGTGGTGCGAGAGGGCGAGGAAGGCAGCAAGTTCTATATAATCGTGCGCGGCAGATTTGCAGTCTGCAAGCAAGCATCGAATGGAGAAGAAGTTGAGCTTGCAGTTCTGCAGGACGGGGATTACTTCGGCGAGATTGCGCTGCTGAAGGAAATTCCGCGAACCGCAACTGTGCGATCGCTCGGGTCAGCCGTGTTGCTCTCGATTAGACGCGAAGCGTTCCATCAGCTTATGGTGCAATCTCCACAAATCTTAGACAGATTGGAACGCATTCTGCAAGCGCGTATGGAAGGTCATCAACCGGCAAGCAAGGAAGGAGTAGCACCATGAGAACGCAATTCAGACGCTGCGAATCCGATGAGGACTTCGCCGCAGCAAGCTTATTCCTGCTCGAGAACAGGCAGGACCTGCACCCTTCCTTTACAACAATGGATACAGTCTCGTTGCTCTACGCCTACATAACCGAAGGCTATCTGCATATTGGGGTAGACGAAGACGGGCAAGTAGTAGGGACAGCGGCATACTACCATGGCACACAGGACAAGCAGTTTTCAGATAAGCAGCTTGCCTGTATCGATATGGTCGTGCTCGCTCGGAAACGGCGGGGCGGCAGGTTGTTCCTGAACAGTCTGCGCTATATGGTAGGGGCAATTATGACGACGCATTCCGAAGTCGAGGACCTGCACTTTGCAGCACTTCAAGAGAATACGTATCTGTGCAAGCTCTATGCGAAGTTTTCCAAGCAAGTGGGCATACGAGAGGGAAGGAACGGACATGAATTGATATTTTCCGACAATATTCGCGATATTGCATCTAGGCTAAACCTCAATCATGACGTATAATGGAAGAGATATGAAATCTGACAGCGAAAGAAGGGTGCACCATGATACCATCAATCGGAGGATTGAACAAGAAGACCAAAGGCAGCGGGTTTGGCAAGATCGTTCAGGTGAACGAATCGCTGCGTGCGCAGCTGAACCAGAAGTAATGGAATACGCCTATCGCCCGTGCGAATTAGAGATGGATTATGCGGCATATATGAAGTTTCTAATTCGCAATCAGGGCAGGCTTGGACTGCCCTATCCCTTCGCTATGAAGCTGAGCTTCCTCGCAGGTCCATTAATACTAGGCAAGGCCATGCTCCTATTCAGCGAAGAGCCGTATGACTTGGTTGGTGCAGCCGGTTTTATCTGCGGTACAGGCGCCAACGACTATGAGGATCGGCATGTTTGTCAGGTGGAGGTTGCATTCTTGCAGGAGCAGCATCGTCACCCTTTCGTATTCTTGCGCGGCTTGCGGACGCTGCTTGAATTAATGAAGCAGGAAGCGCCGGAAGTGGCGCTCATTCAGTTCTGGGTGCAAGAGGAGGGGGACGCATCTGAGACGCTATGGGCGAAGCTGCTTCAGCTGCCAGGCTCCCGGAAGCAGGCCGAGCATCAGATGACTCGCTATACCGTTCCCTATGAAGCGCTTGCGGCTTATTGCCAGCGCTTGCTGCGCGGCAGAGAGAACCGGTACTAATCGATACGAATGTCGGCCTCGGATTGCGCCTGGCGTGACTTATTCCATGGTAGGCATTATGTAGACGACGTCATAACTGGGATAATTGGCTTCCACCTCGGCGGCCACATCCTGCAGGTCTGCTGTCGTCTCATACGTGATCTCGTGATTGTTGTCATCCTTCCGCAGGATCACCTTGTACTCGCGTTCATTATAATCATAATCGTAAATTTCCGGATCTCTTAAGGACAACCGGATGAACAGCTTCTCGTTCTCCTTGTCTTCCAACAATTCCGCGACACCTCTGAGCATCCGCGCAATATCATGGGTGAACATATTCTTGCGTACATTAGCGAAGCCGTAAGATTGCAGGGTGCGCACATACTTATCTACCGTCGACTCGCCCTTCCTCGCAAGCTTGAGCAGGGTTGCAGGCTTCAGCGGCTGACCCTTCAGTCTTGGCGGCTGCCGGTGGCGTCTGTCTCGTGTGGCCAAATAAGCGACATCCTCCTCCACCCGATCAATGATCAACACTTCATTCTCTTGCAGATTAGCGGCATGGACGACATGCCTGGGAATATTCGCTTGTCCCGTAGCATTCACCTTGTAGCCACTCTCACTCTTCATAGCCATAATATGTTCCCCTTCAACCTTATAGGTGACCCGGTCACCTGGTCGAATGTTCAGCAATTCCCTGAACTCTTTCCTGAAATTCAACAGCATCAATAGTCCCTCCAGACAGTAGTAAGCGTACAATCATTCACAGCCCCGATTAAGGGGATTCAGCAAGATCCTTATCCTTGCCAACCATATTGTGGACCAGTTCCATGTAGCGTTGGGCAATGGTGGCATATCTAGACTTGGCAGATACATGGCGATCGAAATAAACCTTGCGGTACGCAGAATCATAATACGTGACCTTGCTAGGTTGAATGTAATTGACCCGATCGACCTTTTCGAGATCGAGCAGCGGCATCAGAAATTGTCCCACCTGATCCAAGGTGGAGATCATATGATACGTAGCTTCCCCCGTCTCGAACAGAAGCGTGCGGCCATCGGTCGATACACTGCATATTTGATCCAGTCGCAACAAGTGGAACTGCCCGTTCCCCCCGTTTGAGGAATCTCGCAGCATGACTGGAATGCGGACATGATTCATCTCCTTTTCTGTAAATTGTTCCGGCACGGTAATCACCCTTTCCTATTAGAATGATGTAGTGAGCATAAGTAAGGCTGACTCTATCATGCTGTTCTACGTATCTTCATAATATCACACATTATATGGGAATGGCACCTCTAGTTATCTAAAAAATCTTAACTTTCCCCACACGTTTTTCCACTAGAAGCGCTCGCGCACAGTATGCTAGGATGAACATAAGTCAACTTGCGTCAGACTAGTCGCAGCAAGGGTTGTCGGAGGCGGAAGCGAGCGGAGCATAGCGCTAGGATGAATGTACGGATGGTGTGATTTGTGAGGAAGTGTAGCTTATGTCCAAAATAAAGAAAGCGCTTTCTAAATGTCCGATTCCGACTTGTACACGTACGTGTATGGCAGTGCACTGCGAAGCTATCCTGATCCTGAATACGAACAGATGCTGCATACTGCGAAGCACACCCTCCCAAGCTTCCGGCAGCAAGCAGCCGCTATTCGGGATTTGCCGATAGAGGAATAACCGAAGCTCATGGCAGCAAGCCATGGCGCAATGGATGGGGAGCAGAAGCAAGGCAGCGATGAAGATGGTTGGGTGACCGTAATGGTAATTGTCTGTCTAGCGTCCTTGCCATTGCAGGCTTGGTTACGAAGGGAGTGATAATCGTCTCCATCTAGGTTACCGTCCGTTAGGGTCGTTACAGTGGAGTCTATTTCATCATGCGCGAATCAATTTTATTGTAAAAGGAGGAAAATGAAATGAACACGCAAGCGTTAAACAATCGATTCTCATTCACGAAGCTGGCCGTCGTGACAGCTGGTGTCATCTTGCTCGCACTTGTGTACTTCGTCCTGCTTGCTGACAAGGCATCTGCCCATGGATTCGTCACAGACAGCCGTGCGCATCTATGTGCGCAAGGGGTGAACACAGACTGCGGTCCTGTTCGCTGGGAGCCGCAGAGCGTCGAAGGACGCGGTGACTTCCCTGAGATTGGCGTGCCGGATGGGCAGCTTGCAGGGGCGACCGTATTCCCTGATCTCGATGATCAGACCGCGAACCGTTGGTCCAAGGTGAACATGCAAGGCGGAGCGCATACGTTCCACTGGCAAATTCATGCGAATCACAGCACGAACACTTGGGACTACTACATTACCAAGCCGGGCTGGGATCCGAATTCACCACTGACACGGGACGATCTAGAGCTGTTCTGCCGCTACATCGATCATGGCGCCATTCCGCCTAACGATGTGTACAACGACTGCTTCATTCCGAACGACCGTCAAGGCTACCATGTCATCCTAGCCGTATGGGATATTGCCGATACACTGAATGCCTTCTATCAGGCGATCGACGTGAACCTGAGCATCAATCCGAATGAGCCGACTAATCCGGCTCCGGGATTCCCGGGCGACCCGAACCGCTTCGGTGACATCATGGAGTGGAATCCGGTTCGTGCTTATACCGAAGGGGATATCGTGCTGCACAACGGTCAATTGTGGAGAGCAAGATGGTATACGCAAAACCAAGAGCCGGGGACAACCGGTCAATGGGGAGCATGGGAGCTAGTAGATGAAGGCGATCCGGGCGATCCGGGTGACCCCGGCGATCCGGGTGACCCAGGAGACCCCGGTGACCCCGGCGATCCAGGTGATCCAGGAGACCCAGGCGAATACCCGGCATGGAGCTCCACCCAAATATATACCGGCGGTGAGATCGTGTCCTATGATGGTCAGTTGTGGACTGCCCAATGGTGGACACAAGGTCAAGTTCCAGGCGCCGATCAATGGGGCCCTTGGCAGCTCGTGAACTAACCGAAAGATCACTTGCTGCGTATCCTGTGAACGAATCGAAGGATCAATGTGTCAAGTACCCGCTAATATAGCCAATCCCAAGAAGGTGTCCGTTCCCGTTAAGGGGTTCGGGCGCCTTTTTTTACAATGTAGACTAATAGACGTCGGCGCAGACCAGCATGAATACAGCCAGCACAGACACGAGTCAGCACGGACACGGCTCAGCACGGACCATGGACCAGTGTGAACCATGGCCCAGCACGAAAAACCTGCGATTCTGCAGACTTTTCCGCCACCCTGAAGTTGGGATTCCTGCGATTCTCGTCTATGTTATCATGCAACTTGTCCAGCATGACGAAATAAACGCGATTGTGCAGGCTTTTTCGCCCAAACGTGCCCGGGTGTGGCGAGTGCCTGCGCATATACATCCTTTTGAAGCATAGACCGCCTAAACAGGTGATTTCCCGTATGCAAAGATGCACAATCGCAGGTATTTCGGAAAAACGTCCGTTCTGTATGCGTCAAGCCTGCACATTTGCAGCCATTCTCCCATTATTTTATGTACAACAGGGAAGCAGTAATAGTATTATTTATGCATATAGTTGGAAAGGTGGTTGTAATAATGAGAAGCAAATCCCTATTCATAGTATTTTCATTAGTAGTAGCAAGTTTAATCAGTTCATCGATAGTTTCGGCCAATGCGAATACAGAAGACAATGCAACTCAAGTCGAAGTCAATGTGAACGGTTCATTTGTCCGAATGGATGTCTACCCCACATTATACGAAAGTAGCCTTTTGATCCCGATCCGAACACTTGCATCATTAGGACTGTCTTATCAGTGGGACCCTTCCTCTAAATCGGCTACCATTGAAAATCAGCAGGGCGATGTTTTAATCATGAAGCAAGATAGTGCGGCAGCTTATCTAAATGGGCATGAAGTGAACATGACAGTTCCAGCTCAAAATATACACGGGCGCATACTGGTTCCAATGCGATTTATTTCAGAGTCATTCGGCTATCACGTTCAATACGAAACCATTCGTAAAATCGTATTTATCACCTCAGAAAACTATGAAATGGATACAAGCACACTCACGCAATCGAATGTGCAAGCAGCACGCCAAGCAGCAATTTCACTGCCGATCACGTCCGATTTCGACACGCTTGGCTTTCCCAAGAGACCGTATGATCGATACAGATTCCTGAAAGGAAAAGCGGACTTGTACTTGTACAACGATGCTTACACCCATTCCATCGTAAGAATCAAAGAGGGAAAGGCTGTACTCATTGCGCAATACGTCAGCGGTGCAAGATCAGGCTTCTCGCACACAGCCGGTCATATAGATGACCCCGATGTGCAGATCTTTTTTGATTACCAGAATAAGAATAATCTTGTGTTTTTTAATAAAGAAGACAACAACACTGTGACGGGCTATTACGCAAATGATACAGACAGAGAGCCCCAGACCTTCACGAGCCCGATCGAAGTTTATTCCGATATTATACAGGAGATCCCCCGATAATCATTAGACTAAACTTCAGGCAGGGGAAACTTGTCCCAGTTGATTTGGGGATGTACAACGTAACGGCTCATACCTATTCTTGTTTACTGTCGCTTGATAGCATCCAGCGGCAAACGCAGACCAGTGTGGAAATTTCGTGCGATTCAGTCTATGTTATCATGCAACTTGTCCAGCATGTTGAAATGAACGCGATTGTGCAGGCTTTTTCGCCCAAACGTGCCCGGGTGTGGCGAGTGCCTGCGCATATACATCCTTTTGAAGCATAGACCGCCTAAACAGGTGATTTCCCGTATGCAAAGATGCGCAATCGCAGGTATTTCGGAAAAACGTCCGTTCTGTATGCGTCAAGCCTGCACATTTGCAGCCATTCTCCCATTATTTTATGTACAACAGGGAAGCGGTTGGAATTTCCCCGATAATCGGAATGAAAGATTTCTAGGATAAATAGTAGGGGCAGCATGATCGACGAACTCCAAAGGGTTTGTCGGTTTTTTTTGTCGCTGTTTGCACCTTAAATTTTCTCTACCAAGAACCAAGCGTCACAAGCAATCTCCATGTTTAACCTTGTCGAATAATACATAATTGTAAAAATATTTGTTGTATATGATTCTTTCATACCATATAATCTATGAATATCGAATGATTGGTAGGTATTTCGTCTTGTTAGAAAGGCAAACTTTCTGAAAGGAAAGGACGCAAAGCCGTGGGTCTAAAGACTGAAAATGTCCATGACTGCCTGGTTGCCAAGAATCCAAGTCATCTTAGATCTCCCGGAACAGGACGATCTATGTATTCCTGGCCCCTGCAGTCTATTGAGACTAGGCAAGGGGTTTTTTGGCTTGTCTGTGTAAGCTATGTTAGCCATTTGACCACATACAAAGGAGGAGCAAGTTCATGGGCGTTAGAAAGATTGCTGCACTTCTGAGCATCATGATCATACTGCAACTGGCAGTCCCGTTGTGGGGGGATGTCCGGGCAGAAGCAGAAGGGGGTTCGAGCTGGCATATTAATTTCCAACCGGAAGAAGCGGTAGTTCCGATCGGTTCCCTGCCCGATTATGGACAATTGTTCGGAATGCGAAACGGCTGGAATTATGGGTGGAACAACGATAGAACAGCACATACAGTTGCTGAAGCTACTTACGGTGTTCCCGAATTACAGACCTATGTAAAGTTTGGGCAAGAAGATGTGTGGGAGATGGAGCTTGATACAGGTTTCTATGACGTTGCAGTAACGGTAGGCGACGCCGTATACGAGAGTACGAATACCGTGTGGGTCGAGGGTCTGTCTTACTTCGAAGCGGAACAACTGTCGGCGGGACATACAGCGACCGTGACGAACAATATACTGGTCAGCGACGGCATGCTGACGTTGGATCAAGGCGCAACAGGCAATGAGCAGACAGCCTTGCAACATATACATATTACGAAAACGGCTGAATGGCTGCCCCCTGATCCGGATGTAATCACGCCGCCAACGATTGCCGAACCGGTTGAAGCGAGAACAGCGATTGGCAATAAGGTGCTCATCTCAGGCAAGATGAACAATCCGCATAACGCACCGCCTTCGTTGACCGTTGCAGGGCTGGATGAAGAAATCGCTTTCTATATAAGTGAACAGGTGCAAGAAGTCGAGACGGTCATCACCTCATACGACAGCATGGCGGTTACGTGCTCCGGGTGCAATGAAACGGCCATTCACCAACAAATTGTAAACAGCAGTGATGGGGCTGTTATCCGCGCGGGTCACTTGAATCTGGACAATGATACACAGTTCGGCACTGCCGATCAGCCGGCAGTAGTTATCGTGGATGGCATCAATACGAACCAGCCGCTGAACATCGAAGTATTCGGCACACTCATTATCCGCAATCAACTGAACGCCAATCAGGGATTGTCGATCGTCGTGCATGAATCTGTAGATGGCGAGCTTGGGAACCTGTGGGTGCAAGGGCATCTGCATCTCAACAATGATTCGTCCGTAGAAGTTGCCGGACAGCTATATGTGGACAACCTCACTTACAACAATGGCGATTTGCTGGTAGAGGCACAGCGAATATTGGTTCCCGATCAGATGCATATCAATACGAAGGTCAACATGTATGCACAGGAGGAGATGGCGGTCGGCAAGCTCGTGTCCAATAATGAGGACGCGTTGCTCAAGGTTAGAGACGGCGATCTGTTCGTGCGGGACAATATCAATATTAACAATCAACTGGCAATAGAGACTGGCGGCTGGTTTGCCGTCGGGGGGAATATGACTGCGAACAATCGGCCTTCCATCATGACAGGCACAGAAGGCGGCCAAGGCACCTTGCTCAAGTTCAAGCTGTACGGATTGCTTGCGGAGTATTTCAGCGAGCCTGATTTTACAGGAGACAGGCAGATTCAGATCGATCAGCAGATAGACTTGAATAAGGAACCGGATTTGCTAGATTCGACTTTCACCGATGATGGATACGCGGTTAGGTGGACAGGGCAAATTCAGCCGCGCTATACAGAAACCTATACGTTCCACACTGCAACCAAAGGCGGTGTTCGCTTATGGATCGATGGCCAGCTGCTCATAGATAGTTCAGAAGAGAAGATGGAACAGAACGAAGGAACCATCTCCTTGTTAGCGGGACAACGGTATGATATCCAGCTCGAATATAGCACAGAAGGCAGTACGCGTGCGGAACTGTCCTGGACAAGCCCTTCCCAAGCGCAGGAGATTGTGCCGTACCTGAGGCTGCATCCGTTCGCAGTTCCGGCGGGGTTACGGGCTTCGGCCACGGAATCAGCTATAACGTTGAACTGGAATCCAGTAGCCAATGCAGGCTCTTATGATATGGAGGTAGACGGACAAGTTATGGCGCTCGGCAATCATCCGATCTTCGTGCATGATTCGCTCTTGCCCGGCACCTCGCATCAATACAGAGTGAGAGCCATCCATGATGACATGGTCGGTGAATGGTCACCGCTACTGACGAGTTGGACGTTGCCGGATGTACCGCAGGGGATCGAGCTGTCTTCCACGAAGGACCGGATTCGTCTGGAATGGGAGCCGGTTATTGGCGCCACGGGTTATGAGGTGGAAGTGGATAGTGCGATCGTGGATAACGGGGATGCACTGTTTTTTGAAATGAACAACTTGAATCCCAACGTACAGAAGGCGTTCCGCGTTCGAGCCAAGAACAGCAGTGGAGTTGGCCAATGGAGTCCGATCGTGGTTGAAACAACCATTGTAGGCGTACCGGGGAATTTAACAGGGAATCCTTCTGATACATCCATCGACCTGCAATGGGATCTGGTCTCTGGAGCTGACTCTTATGACTTGGAAATTGACGGGACTATCTTGGAAGGGCTGGTAGAGCGGCAGTATGTACATGAAGATGTTCAGCCCAACACAACACATACGTATCGTGTAAGAGCGAAGAATGACAATGGCACAGGCGGGTGGAGTGATTACCTGCGGGTATTTACGCTGCCTTCCGTACCGACTGATCTGCAAGCGGCAACTTCCAATACAGAAATTCAACTGACTTGGGATGCAGTAGATGGGGCTGTTGCTTATGACATCGAGATCGACGGCGAAGTCATCGACAATGGGCTTCAAACGGAGTACCACCATACCAATCTATCTCCGAATACGGAGCATGTGTATCGTGTAAGAGCTAGAAATGAAGAGGTGGAAGGGGCTTGGAGTCCACAGCTTGTGGCAATCACTTTGGCAGGCGTTCCTTCGAATTTGCAGACATCTGTTACGAGCACAAGCATTACTTTGACTTGGAACAGTGTGATAGGAGCAGAGGGGTATGACGTTGAGGTAGATGGAACGGTCGTAGACAATGGACTTGGCACTACGTACGAGCATCTGGAGCTAGCGCCGTTAAGCGAACATCAATATCGAGTAAGAGCCAAGACTGACGCTGGTGTTGGAGCATGGAGTGAGTTCGTGACTGCTCGGACTGTACTAGCACAACCTAGCATTAGCGTCTCAGAAGTTAGTCCGTCTACTATCACTTTGTCGTGGGATGAAGTGCCGGGGGCGCAAAGCTATGATCTGCTGGCAGATGGTGAACTGATTCATATTGGAGCTGTAACGGTGTACACAGATGAAGATTTGCAGCCTAGTTCATGGCATTATTATCGGGTCCGTGCGCGAAATGGAGACGTTGTAGGGGACTGGAGCGAATCTGTGACACAGACGACACGTCTAGGCACGCCGAAGATCACTGAAATTATTGCGGAGAGCCGAAGTATCTGGCTACAGTGGGACGAAGTAGTTGGGGCTGAGAGCTATGAATTGGACGTCGACGGACAAGTGATGGACGTCGGTGAGAGTGTTACTTACCTTCACCAAGGTTTGTCATCGAACTCTACGCATACGTACCGGGTTCGCGCCAAGAACAGCGAGGGCGTCAGTGCCTGGAGCGATTGGAGTACGGGTGTAACTAAGCAGACAACGCCGGATACACCGACGGGAATCACATGGGAAGCTACTACAGATGCCATTATGGTGTCTTGGAATAGTGTGACTGGAGCAAGCTCCTACGAAGTGGAGGCGGATGGCGTAATCAAATCGGGTATTACGGATACTAGTTATACGTTATCCGGTTTGAGACCGAATACGATGCACGTATTTCGAGTGAGGTCTGTTGGCTCAGGCGGCAGTAGCGGCTGGTCGGAGCTGTTCAGGGAAAGTACGATTCCAGAATTGAAAGTCAACGTTGGGAAAGATACATCCTTCCACTTCGTCATTGTTGCGCCTGCCGATCCGGATGCAACGCGTCGACAAATTACGGTCACGTACAATCCGGATGAATTGGAAGTGTTGGATTTGTACGGACTTACGCAGCAATCTGAGTTACAAACCGGAACGATTGAAGGCAGTGACTTTACAATTGTCAGGTTTGAAGACGGCCGCATTACCTACCATGTAGATAATGCGGACAATAAAACAATATTCAACCTGATTCAATTTAGAGCGAAGACGAGCGAGTATACGAATATCACGTACACAATTGAGTAACACCAATATAATGATGAGGTGACTGACATATGGGAAGTACAGTTGGCATAGTTAAGAAAGTCATATATCTATTATGCGCAATCGCGATTGTGCTTCCCTTCATCTCTGTTCACAAGTCTGAAGCAGTAGCGGGATATTACTACTATGACGTGTACTCGCAATCCGGTGGTGCATGGTTGAAACAAGTTGTGGGAAAGAGCAATGAGTATCCGGAGGAAGGGTTGCACAGCGACAATCTATGGTATGTGCGAGGGAAGGCGACGAATGCCCGCGACCCTTATTATGATTGGGAGGATATTGCATATGCCAATTTATTGTCTACGCGTACCTATTTCACTGTAACGATTGCTCATAATGATACATATAATCGACTCAGTGCTTATTTATCTAATAGCTCCTCCAGGGCTGTTGCAACTGATGTAGATCTGGAAACTTATGATTATCGAATTGTGATTAGAAGATATGATAATGACGGTTACATGGTCAATGTAGATTTCTCTCAGGTGTTCGATGAGACTAGAGTAGGGGAAGTGTTGGAGTATAATGAATCGTCATATGTTAATGGAAGCGATGCACAAATTTTCATCCAAAGAAAGCTCAGTGTTCCGATCTATTATTATTACGATAAGTACGAAGTGATTTACGAGCCATGGTCTGAGGAAATGACAAGATACAGCGATAGAGCGCGAAGCCCCGATTCATGGACGAAAATTGATTCTAAAGAAGTAATATGGAACGGAGATGAATATCAATTTACTGACAATGAAAACGAATCTTATCAGAGGTATGGACTGGAGCTAGGAAATAATGATGTCTATCAAGCCTATTCTGCTGTTAGACATCAATATTGGAACTATTATGCGGATTATACGAAATATAGGACAAGGGAGCGATCCTTGGGCGAACTAGTAGAGCATGATTTGCAGGGAGATGAGCATCAGTATCCAATCGATGGTCTGCATACAGACGGTTATTGGTATAAGAGAAAGGACCCAGTAGCGAATGCGACATGGGATAAATATAGTGTACAGGATTACTGGACTCACACGGAAAGCGGTTGGAGATGGGAAGGGTCTAATTCCTATGCTAATTACTTTGAGGGCTACTTAGGGTTTAGTTTTGATCCTTATTCAAATAGATATAAACCTAAAGGAACGGTCGTAAAAAGTAGAAACTATCCTGGTGCCAGGTTGTTCAAGGGATTCAATGATGATTCTATTCAATACCTTGATGGGTTCTCCGATGGCAAGGGGTATGTTGTCTATGAGAAAGAGACGAAAACCAGCAATATAAAAAGTAAAGTCAAGAAAGAATTTATTGAAACAGTAGAAGCGCCAACTGGCACCTACCCGAATAACGGTATCGGAGAAGATGGTCATTGGTATGTACTTGTGCTTACAGAACCAACATTGTCTGTGAATCACCCTGCTCAGGATCAAGTATTCGGTCAACAAGGACAAGCCATCGTACCGGAAGTTCGGGTGTCAGATGGGGACGGGGACAATCTGCAAGTTTCGTATTACGTGAACGGGGAATCAACACCTCGGGACGCTAGAGATGTTTCCAACACGAAATCAGGTCAAGTGATCAGCTTGGCTGCTCTAGATCCGAAGACATTGTCACATGGAAGTCATAGCCTGCGAATCGTCGTTGCAGACGACAGCGAAACAATCGAAGAAACCGTAGAGTTCAGTATCGATGGCACTGGTCCACAGCTAAACAATCTTTCAGTTGCTTCGACGGAATCGAGCATTATGGTTGCAGGAACAGCTGTAGACACACCTGCTGGACTGGCACCGAAAGCTTATCGGTACACGATCGGTAACCATGTGAGTGCGTGGACCGAACAAGCAAGCTATCAACAGACAGGATTAACTCCAAATACGGCATATAACGTAAAACTGCAAGTACGCGATGCGGTAGGCAACATTTCTTCACGGCAATCACAGGTCCATACCAAAGCGGAGGTACCAGATCTTCGCGTAGGAGAAGTCGGAGAATCTAACGTGGAACTAGTATTCCAAGATAATAATCCGACTGGAGCGCCATTCCTGATACAGTCAGGTTCGCAATATGTGAATGCCTCTGGCATGCTGAGCGCAACTCCGCAATGGGTGACACTGACGGGGAAGCGGATCACTGTTAAGGGGTTGGCAAGCAATCAGACGTACACGTTCCAGGCAATGGCACGGAATGCGGAACAGGTTGAGACAGTATATAGCAGTGCAGTAGAAGGCACTACGCTGGCAGCCCCCCCGTCCCTAACCTTCAAGGAAGAACAGCAAGCCATTGAAGTATCATGGGGGACTGTATCAGGAGCGACAAGATACGATCTGGAAGTAGATGGAGTCGTTAGCAACAACGGAACGGACACGCGCTATACCCACAGCGGCCTGCTGCCTGACACAAGTCATACATATCGCATACGGGTACGGAATGCTGGCGGGATTGGACCTTGGAGTGAACGCTATGAGATCGACACATTGCCGGTACCGCCACCAACGCCTACGATCATGGGTACGACGGCAAAGCAAACAACCATGCAGGTAATCTGGGATGCAGTAGCCCGTGCAGAACGCTATGAGATTGAGGTAGATGGGAACGTGCTCGATGCGGGAACGGGTGTCTCCTATACCGTAACCGGATTAACGCCTGTGACGGATTACACACTGCGGATCAGAGCGAAGAACGCAGGGGGAACGAGTGCATGGAGCGCCCCGCTGACTGTCGAGACACTGCCTTATCCGCCAGAGACACCGGCAGAGCTGGCGGCAGATATTGAGAACCGACTAGTTACCCTCCATTGGAACGAGGCAGAGCGAGCAGATACGTATGAACTGGAAGTAGACGGGCTGCTCATAGACAATGGAGCATCGATCACGTACACGCATGAAGAGCTGGAGCCATTAAGCGGGCATACATACCGTGTACGAGCCGTGAATGCGGGAGGCAAGAGTGCATGGAGCGCCCCGCTGGACATCACGACACATCCGGACAAGCCCGTGATGCCGAGCAACATTCTCGCAACATCAGACGAGAGTGTGATTCACTTGTCTTGGTACCAGGTGCCGCATGCCGAAAGGTACGAGGTAGAGATCGACGGTAGTCGTGTAGAGGTCGTGGAAGGCCCGACCTTCGAACATCCGGACCTGCAGGCAGACAGCCTGCACACGTACCGCGTACGGGCCGAGAACATTACGGGCTACAGCGAATGGAGTCATCCGGTGAACGTCATGACCTTGCCGGACAGCGAAGCATCGGCACGAAGTTTGACGAATATGGTAGCGATCGTAACCAACCAGTCGATCATGCTGTCGTGGGACACGGTCGCTCCGGACGCGCAATATGAGATCGAAGTGGACGGTCAGCTGCAGGACATCGGTACAGACACGGTCTACCAGCATGGCGGTCTGGATGCGAATGCGTTCCACATGTACCGCATTCGTTTGCAGCAGGAGGGAGAGCCGGGAGCTTGGATCGGTGTGTTGTCCTTGGCAACCCTACCAAATCCGCCGAACGCTCCGGATCGAGTCGAGGCTTACCCTGCGTATAACACCATTACGCTCACATGGGAACGAGTCGATAACGCAAGTGGCTATGACATCGAAATCGATGGTGAGACGTATGATGCGGGCAATGGCATGAGCTATGAGCATGTGGAGCTAGAGCCGGGGACCGAGCATACGTACCGAATCCGCGCGAAGAATACAACAGGCGTGACCGCATGGAGCCCGGCGATTACGCAGAGTACGACGATACCGACATATACCGTTGAGATCGAGGAAGGGGAGCCGGTTGCGATCACGCTGCTCGCCAGCCACGTGCAGGACTTCAGCGAACGGACGTTTATCGTACGCTACGATCCGGCAGCAATGGAGATCGCAGATTTGTATGACTTTACGCCACAGTCGGACACAGGCAGTGGAGTGATTGCAGGATCTGGATTGACGGCAGAAGTAGGAACAGACCGGATCGCGTTCACAGTGAAGCAGAATATCGTGCCTGGCACCTCATGGTCTGGAGAAGTGACGACGATTCGATTCACGCCGTTAGTGACGGGAGAGACGACTGTTGAAGTGTCGGTGGAATAAAGGGTGATCGAATGTCAAAGGGGGGAGGAGTCGGCCAGATGATTAGTATATGGCAATTAGGAAAAAAGACTTTACTAATATGCATTGTGATGGCGTTTGCTTTCTCTTTGGTACAGACAGAGCGTGTTGAAGCAGCGACAACGTATTACTACTATGATGTCTACTCGGAGCCGAATGGCACATGGCTGGAGCAGATTGTTGGTGAGGCTGACGAATACCCGGAGGAAGGTTATCACAGTGATGATCGCTGGTATGTGCGAGGCAAGGCGACGAATGCCCGTAACCCTTATTATGATTGGGTGGATATTGCAAGGGGAGGGGAGGCGCCTATTGGACAATTTCACTCTGAACTTGTAATAATTGAGCACAATCAAGAGAGGAATGAATTAAGCGTATATGTATCTGGCAATGAAAATTATGGTAATATCAGTGCTGTTCTAGATTTAGACAAATATGATTACAGGGTGCAAGTAAGAAGTTACAAATCTAACGAACTAACTGGGATTAGTCTGGACTATGTTTTTGATGAAGGCAACAAAGGGATGAAACGATCAGAATGGGTTGTAGCACCTCAATCTTCATCACGTACACATTTTATTATTCAAAGAAAACTTAGTTCACCTATTTATTATTACTACGATAAATATGAGGTCATCTATGGTCCGTGGTCCAGTGAGCAAATTATTCAAGGAAATGAACATATTAATCATGACATTGAATATTGGACTCATCGTGATAGAAAAAAAGTATCTTGGAATGGATCAACGTATGTCTTCACAGATCAAGTAGCCTATGAAATGCTAGCATTAGATCCGACAAACAATGATACCTATCAAGGGTACTCTTCTATACTCCCAATACATTGGTATTATTATGCGGAATATACGAAATCTCGGACTAGAACGAGAACCATCGGTGGGATGGTCGAGGAAGATTTAACTGGATTGCCTCATCAATATCCAGACGACGGTCTGCATACAGACGGCTATTGGTACAAACGGAAAGGTCCCGTTAGCAGTGCAACTTGGGAGAAATATAGCTTGCGTGAATACTGGACCTATATAGACACTGGATGGGAACATATCGGGGCAACTGATTACGCGCGAGGGCATTTGGAGTTTTCTTATGATCCATATACGAACACAAATTCACCGATAGGCGAAGAAGTGCATATTAATAATTATCAATACTCTAGAGTTTATATTAGTGTTTATCCAGGATATCTAACGTATTGTATTGGTCCGATAAAGGACTATACCCAAGATTACCAATGTTATCAAAAGTTATCGAAAACAAACATTAAAAATCAAGTGAAATATAAACTAATAGACACAGTGGAGGCCCCTACCGGTACCTATCCGGATAATGGCATCGCAAGTGATGGATACTGGTATAAACTTGCGCCTACAGAACCAACATTGTCTGTGAATCACCCTGCTCAGGATGAAGTATTCGGTCAACAAGGACAAGCCATCGTACCGGAAGTTCGTGTGTCAGATGGCGATGGGGACAATCTACAAGTTTCATATTATGTGAATGGGGAATCGACACCCCGGGATACGAGAGTTGTTTCCAACACGAAGACAGGTCAAGTGATCAGCTTGGCTGCTCTAGATCCGAAGATATTGCCACATGGTAGTCATAGCCTGCGCTTCGTCGTTGCCGACGATAGCGAAACAATCGAAGAAACCGTAGAGTTCAGTATCGATGGCACTGGTCCACAGCTAAACAATGTTTCAGTTGCTTCGACGGAATCGAGCATTACGGTTGCAGGAACAGCTGTAGACATACCTGCTGGACTGGCACCGAAGGCTTATCGGTACACGATCGGAAACCATGTGAGTGCATGGACCGAACAAACAGACTATCAGCGGACGGGACTGAATCCGAATACGGCATATAACGTGAAGCTGGAAGTACGCGATGCGGTAGGCAACATTTCTTCACGGCAATCGGAGGTTTATACCAAAGCGGAGGTACCAGAACTTCGCGTAGGAGAAGTCGGAGAGTCTAACGTGGAACTAATATTCCAAGATAATAATCCGATAGGATCGGCAATCCAAATTCAGTCAGGTTCGCAATATGTGAACGCCTCTGGCATGTTGGTCGCAACCCCGCAATGGGTGATACTGACGGGGAAGCAGATCACTGTTAAGGGGTTGGCAAGCAATCAGACGTACACATTCAAAGCGATGGCACGGAATGCGCAACAGGTTGAGACAGTATATAGCAGTGCAGTAAAAGGCACTACGCTGGCAGAACCTCCGTCTCTAACCTTGGAGGAAGAACAACAAGCCATTGAAGTATCATGGGGGACTGTATCAGGAGCGACAAGATACGACCTGGAAGTGGATGGAGTCGTTCGAAACAACGGAACGGACACGAGCTATACCCACAGCGGACTACAGCCCGATACGGGTCATACATACCGCATACGGGTACGGAACGCTGGCGGGATTGGACCTTGGAGTGAACGCTATGAGATCGACACGTTGCCGGTACCGCCACCAACGCCTACGATCATGGGTACGACGGCAAAGCAAACAACCATGCAGGTAATCTGGGATGCAGTAGCCCGCGCAGAACGTTATGAGATTGAGGTAGAGGGGAACGTACTCGATGCGGGAACGGGTGTCTCCTATACCGTAACCGGATTAACACCCGTGACGGATTACACACTGCGGATCAGAGCAAAGAACGCAGGGGGAGCGAGTGCATGGAGCGCCCCGCTGACTGCCGATACACTGCCTTATCCGCCAGAGACGCCGACAGAACTGGCAGCAGATATTGAGAACCGCAAAGTTACCCTCCATTGGAACGAGGCAGAACGAGCAGATACGTATGAGCTGGAAGTGGACGGGCTGCTCGTAGACAACAGTGTATCTACAACCTACACGCATGAAGAACTGGAGCCATTAAGTGGGCATACATACCGTGTACGAGCCGTGAATGCGGGAGGCAAGAGTGCATGGAGCGCCCCACTGGACATCACGACACATCCGGACAAGCCCGTGATGCCGAGCAACATTCTCGCAACATCAGACGAGAACGTGATTCACTTGTCTTGGTACCAGGTGCCGCATGCGGAAAGGTACGAGCTTGAGATTGACGGAAGCCGGGTAGAGGTCGTGGAAGACCCGACCTTCGAACATACGGACCTGCAGGCAGACAGCCTGCATACGTACCGCGTACGGGCCGAGAACATTACGGGGTACAGCGAATGGAGTCATCCGGTGAACGTCATGACCTTGCCAGCGAGCGAAGCATCGGCACGAAGCTTGACGAATATGGTAGCGATCGTAACCAACCAGTCGATCATGCTGTCATGGGACACGGTAGCCCCGGACGCGCAATATGAGATCGAAGTGGACGGTCAGTTGCAAGACCTCGGTACCGACACGGTCTACCAGCATGGCGGTCTGGAAGCGAACGCGTTCCACATGTACCGCATCCGCTTGAAGCAGGAGGGAGAGCCGGGAGCGTGGATCGGCGTGCT
>JGI12292J12840_1000155_pt1 | contig 57312 bp, 47 predicted proteins | sample TtaePargueraPR_8_FD_12840 | JGI IMG/M metagenome (IMG submission 12840) | reverse complement strand
GTTTAGGAAAAGGCATGTTTGGTACGAAAACCTATGCTGAAAAGTTTGATGTCAAACCTATCGCCAGTGTTTAAATCGAATTTTCAGGCGTGGCCTAGGTATTCCGACCAGATCCGGTAATTTTTGGGAAGTGAATTTTTAAGATCTACTTCTTCATCAAAAATCCCAAATATTGTTGACCCTGAGCCTGACATTGCCGCATACATAGCTCCGGAATCGTAAAGTCTGGACTTAATCTTTTCCAGTTCAGGGAATTTCTGAAAAATCCCTTTTTCAAAATCATTCACCAAAAAATTTTTCCATTCATTAATCGGAGAATTGGTGACAATTTGTTCAATGGATTGTTCAGGTTTTCTGGGGTTGACACCTGAATAGGCTGTTTTTGTATCGATGTGAATTTCCGGGTACACAAGGACCAAATACTTCCCTTTCAAATCCAGATCAATGGGTGACAATACATCTCCTTTTTCAAAAGCTATAGAGGGTTGATTATCGATAAAAAATGCACAATCGCTGCCTATCTGTGAAGCGTAAAACTTGAGAAGGTCATTTTCAAAGATTAAATCATATTTTTGAGCGATAGCTTTGATGACAAAAGCGGCATCGGCAGATCCTCCGCCAAGCCCTGCTCCAATAGGAATATTTTTGTGAAGATGTATCTCAACATTTGGCAATTGATAGTCCTTCTGGAGAAGTTTGAAAGCTTTCAGACAAAGGTTATCATTCGAATTGCCCGGGATAGCTATTCCTGTCGATCGAAAAGTCGTTTTTTTCGATTCGTTAATTTCAATGATATCACACCAATTGACCGGGTAGAAACAGGTTTCAATATTGTGAAAGCCATCCGGACGTTTTTCCACAATGTGAAGGCCAAGGTTGATTTTTGCATTTGGAAAAGTGATCATAAAAATGGTAGCCCAAATAAAAACTGTGTCATCCTGAAATGAATTCAGGATGACCGAAGTACCTTTAGATTTTTTTATTTAGTTAATTGTTCAATCAAATCATCGGTAATTCCGGAACTTGAGAATCCCCCATCGTGCATCAGGTTTTGCATGGTAACTTTCCTTGTCAGGTCAGAAAACATGACAACTATGTAGTTGGCGCAATCTTCTCCGGAGGCATTTCCCAGTGGGGACATTTTATCCGCATAATCAAGGAAAACATCAAATCCACCTACACCACTACCGGCTGTTGTGACGGTTGGCGATTGGGAAATTGTATTTACCCTTACATTTTTATTTTTGGCAAAACGATATCCATAACTTCTGGCAATTGATTCCAGAACGGCTTTAGCCTGGGCCATATCCGAATAATCCGGAAAAGTTCGCTGAGCGGCAATGTATGACAGGGCTAATATAGATCCCCATTCATTCATAGCATCCTGCTTCTCCGCAACCTGCATGACTTTATGAAAGGAAAGAGCAGATACATCAAGGGTTTTTAAATACCAATCGTAATTCAGGTCTCCATAGTCCTTGCCTTTTCGGACGTTTGGACTCATCCCAATCGAGTGAAGAATAAAATCCAATTTACCACCTAAAATTTCCGTGGATTTTGAAACCAGATTTTCCAGGTCTTCCATTGATGTTGCATCAGCAGGAATCACTTCTGCTTTGCATTTTTCAGCCAGTTTGTTGATTTCTCCCATTCTCATGGCGATAGGCGCATTGGTCAATACAAAACTTCCGCCTTCTTCAAAAACTTTTTCTGCGGTCTTCCAGGCGATGGACTGGTCATTTAATGCTCCGAAGATGATTCCTCGTTTTCCTTTTAATAAGTTATAAGCCATTATACTTCAAATTTTTGCGGCTACAAAAATAGAAATTTCTTTTATGGTTGAGTGATTATCTTAAAAGAAATAAACCCTAAATGTATATTTCACCGATCATGTATAATACTGCTTTCCCACTCATTTTTACCCTATCACCTGCCAATTCACAATAGAGATCACCGCCTCGACTGGAAACTTGTCTGGCTGTAAGTTGAGTTTTGTTCAGCTTTTCTGACCATAGAGGGATTAGTTCAGTATGTGCTGATCCAGTCACCGGATCTTCATTGATGCCTACTTTTGGAGCGAAAACACGTGATACGAAATCGACATTGTTTCCGGGAGCAGTGGCGATGACCAAATGATGGTCTAGTTTTTCCAAAGCATTGAAATCGGGCTTTAGGTTTTTTACAGTCGATTCATTTTCAAAAACGGCAATGCAAAATGACTTGCTGAATGTTTCTACAGGTTGAGCTCCTAATGCTTCTGCTGTGCCACCTGGTATAGGTATAGGTTGAGGTGGGTTTGAGGGAAAGTCCATTTCTAAAAGGCCATCCTTATTCAAAACGTTCAGTGCCCCAACTTTGCATTGAAAATCAACTTTGTTTGCCTGTGATCCCAGATAGTTTAATATAACATGTGCGGATGCAAGCGTAGCATGTCCGCATAAATCGATCTCAGCTTCAGGTGTAAACCACCGAATATCATAATGGCCATTATTTTTAACAAAGAAGGCCGTTTCTGACAAATTATTTTCCATGGCAATTTTTTGCATCTGGTCTTCTTCAAGCCATTCACCCAATGGACAAATGGCAGCTGGATTTCCTGAAAATACCTTATCTGTGAATGCATCAACCTGGTAGATTTTGAGATTTTTCATAAATACAAGTGGTTTTAGAAAATATGGATACGGATTTACCTTAAAAAGAGTTTGTCAAAACAAGGGTTGAAATTGCAGAATATCACCTGATTTTCCCCTTCCTTCATTGGAAATATACATGACACCGCTCTGATCAAAGCAAATTCCTTCCGGCTGAGAAAATACACTTCTTTTTAATGGTGATACGTTTTTGATCTGACCACTTTGATCGAGGACGACCATTAATTTACCAACTGAAGAAAGAATGATGATATCATCGGTTATCGGGTGAACAGCAATTGCAGATGGTTTGAAAGGCAAATGCTTTTTTTTGTCGAGATCATGATCATCCAACGCATGTCGTAATTTTTCATTCGAATAGGTAATAGCAGGAGTTTTGTTGAATTTATTTTCAGGCCATTCTATGCTATAAATCGCAAAATCGTCTGTTTCGAAATTTTTAGTATCATTCTTATTTTTGCATATTATCAGAACCTGATTTGATGCATGATTAAAAGCTAAACCTTCTGTATCATTTGATGAAGAAAGATCTGTTTCAATTTCACTTACTTCTCCAATATCGTCCTCAAAAATATCAAAATGATATACGTTGCCATTGCTTTTTAATACATAGGCAGTCTGATCAATGATTTCTACTCCTTCATAATCTCCCTTGGAGCCGAAGTCTTCTTCTCTAATAATTTTATTTTTTTCCAGGTTGTAGAAATAAAGATGGCCCTTCTCGTCCTGGATGCAGGCCAATGTCGAATCCGAATAGAAACCAAGTCCGGAAATTTCATTTAATTCTTCAACAAGCTTGTATTTTGTATTCGGTTGATTGAGATCGTACGAAAATCCACTGATATTCAACATGTATTGTTGGTCGTCATAATTTTCAGAAAGAAGAGATAATTGCCAGTAAACAAGGAATGTCAATAATATTATCAGGCCAGACATAAGTGCAGTAATCTTTCCGGTGCTAAGTTCCAAATTCAAAGACAAATTTTATCAATAATTACATCAAATAATTTACCTTAAAATAATAAATTGAAAATAGAGTATTTTGAAATGTAACTTGTAATTATCTTTGAGGTTTATTGTAGATACAATTGTTGTACGATCTACATGACTTTTATCAGTTTTAAAAAACGAAAAGTCTTACACTCAAACTTAAATTCAAATATATCGTTTGTGCAACAAGAATGTGAGTTTATCGATTTGAAAACAAATATTTTTTACAAAGAAGGATAGAGCGTGATGTCGTATTCAACACCACTTATTAAGAAGGCAGAGGTATTTGTTAGGAGGTTTTTAAGTGAGAATTTCACTGACAATATTTGTTATCATAATATTGACCATACCCTTGAAGTAGTCAGGGCATCGGAGAAAATAGGAAAGAAATGTGAGCTGAATGAACAGGAGTTGGAAATTGTCATTTTGGCTTCATGGTTTCATGATACCGGGTATTATAAAGGGAATGTTAACCATGAAAGCGAAAGCGCTCGTATTGCAAGGGAATTTTTGGAAAAAGAGCTTGTAGATCAGGTCCTTATAGATGCAGTAATCAATTGCATTAACGCCACGAGAATCCCGCAGTCTCCTCAGAATTTAGTTGAAAAGGTTGTTTGTGATGCTGATTTGTACCACCTCTCCACAGCCAAGTTTTTTACAAAATCGGAATTATTGAGAAAGGAATTAGTTGCTCACCATTGTCACATAAGTCCAAAAAGCTGGATGGCCAAAAGTTGCATGTTTGTTCGGCAACACAATTACTTCACAGAATTTGCCAGGAAAATCCTCAAGCCCAAAAAGCAGGAAAACCTCAAAAAACTAGAGCAAAAACTATCCCGGCAATAGAATAAACCCACATTAGAATAGGGAAGCACCATCAAAAACAAAACTATTTGAGGCAGGTGAAATTATGCTCAAAAGAATACATTGGGGTTGGAGAATCTCTTCTATTCCACTATAAAATTATCCTGTCGGTTCAATTCAATTCTAGTTATCAGCGTAAACAACCCTCATCTTCTTACCTAAAAAGCAAAAAAAATTGTAAATTAATGGTTACATAGTACATGAGATTAATATTAATCAGGGGAATTGTAAATTGCATTTTTTATAACGTATTTAATATTTTATTGTAATTTTTCAATATTATTAGTTAGTTTTGCTGTGAAAACGGGTAGGCTGCTGTATTAAAAAGTTCGAACAAAATGAATTTTTCTATGCATGTAAGCAAGTAAAATAATAGCAAGCAATCAAAAATAGTTCTGTATGATGAAATCTCTACTCCAAAAATTTCTGCCAATGGTAGCAATTGTTTTGTTACTAGGTGTTGAAGGCTTTTCTCAATGTGATTCCGTTAATGCCATCATTAATTCAAAATTAAGATACCTGGGAGATTGGCAACCTAATGGACGTCCCTTATACCTTGAAGATGATATTCTCGAAATATCTGATGATGTATTGAATTTCGTTAATGAAGTATTGCCTGAGTCAGCAAGCATTGTTGAATCAGGAATTTTTAATGATGAGCTCCAGTCCAATACGGAAATAACAGATTCTACAGATTTATACATGACTTTTGTAAGTGAAGGAGCAGATTGGAAAAATGTATTGGGCTATTATACCTATGACTTGGACAGCCCGCCATCAACCTATGAAGATATTGATAGCATGGTTGTCATATTCCCAAACGTTTCTGCTCCGGGGGTTATAAAAAAGGGAGAGAGGGTCCATTTAGGAACATTCCCGCCTAACACCGGTGTTGGTTATTTTTTAATCGCCGACGGATATAAAACCAATAATATTTGCATTAAGGATCATATTGTGTTTACAGATAAGCACCTGAATACATTCGCTGATCCTCAGTACAGACAACATACCGTGTTGTTGAGCAATACAAAAGAACAGCAATATCTTTTGGGTATGGAAGATCAGGCCAGACCAAGCGGTGATAATGATTTTAACGATGCAGTATTTTACATTGAAGGGAATATTAATGATGACAATATACCTATTATTTCTATTGCTGAGATTTCAGGAGATACTGTTTTGTGTGATGAAAACGACCTTGCTACTGTAACCATTGACATAATAGGAACACCTCCATTTGACATTGTTTACAATAATGGTATTGAAAACGTAGAAATTACAGACATTCAAACCACAACCTACTCTTTTGAAACGGCTGTAAAGAACATTTTCACCCTTGTTTCTGTGGAAAATCAATATGGCAAAGGTATGGTAAGTGGTGAGGCAAATGTTCAGCTGTCACAGCTTGCCGGTGGGGTAGTAAATGAGGAAAACTCCATTTGTAAATCCGGTGATGATGTTGGTCTTCAACTATACTTCAAAGGATTTCCTCCCTATACACTTAAATACACTGAAAATGGTGTGGAAAAGGAAATTGTCGGTATTATGGAGGATACCATTGATTTTGTGGCTGATCCGGATATTGATTATGAGTTTGTCTCACTATCCGATAATTATTGTTCAATAAACCTGGGTAAAAATATTGATCTCTACACAGTAGAGACACCAGGGGTGCAAATAGAAATTCCTGAGGTTGATTGCGAAAATCCAGGATTAGCAAAATTGTTAGTTAATTTCACAGGTGAACCACCCTATACATTTCAATACAGCATTTCCGGGACAATTCTTGAGAAAACAATAGAATCCTCATCTTTCGAATTGGATGTTCCGATTCATGGCATTTTTGAGTTTCTAGGTTTCTCAGGTTCAAATTGCCCTGGAGTTGTACCTAGCACGTTTACTAAGTTTCAAAATGCTGCACCACCAAAAGCAAATTTCGTATCTGATCAAGTACCTGTTTGTGAAGAAGGATCAGAAGTAGAACTTCAAATTGAATTGGAGGGAATTACTCCTATTACATTTGAGTTGAGGTATGGGGATCAAACAGAATTTATTACAACAGATGATTTGATCTACACTTATGTTACCAATAACATCGGAACCTATTCAATAAAAAGTGTAAGTAATGCTTTTTGTCAGACCAATGATGCAGCTTCAACTGTAGATATAAATGTTGTTGAAAAGCCTACTTTTGAATTGGAAACAACAGCAAACGAATTTTGTGAAGGTGGATCCGGGACCCTTTCTTTTAATTTTACAGGAGTGGCTCCATGGAGTTTTACCCTTACTAATGGAAGTTATGAGGAATCATTTGCAGTAAATGAGAACCCCTACGAAGTGCAGGTTTCTGATCCAGGAGATTATTCTATGACAAATTTCTCCGATGCAAACTGTTCTGTAGATGTATCAGGATCACAAATTGTAAGCTTCAATACGCTTCCGCAACCAATGGCAACAATAAGCGGAGGCGGTGAATTCTGTGGGGAAACTCAATCAGTTGATATCACTTTTGAATTGGCAGGCGAACCTCCATTTAATGTAGTTTATACCGATGGTGAAGAGGAATTTGACTTTTCAATTGAAGAATCGAGCTATTCCGTAAGTGTAACCAATTCCGGGACTTATTCAATTGTAAGCTTTAGCAACGCTTCCTGTGAAGGCGCTTTCTCTGGTGAAGCGATTGTAAATAATTTAGGTGATATTGAGGCAGAAATTGAAGGCCCTGATTTTTCTTGTCAGAATGAAACAATAGCATTATCCCTATCTGCAATTGACGAGAGCATCACCTCTATTAACTGGACAACTACTGGTAGTGGGGAGATCAAAAATAACGGTACTCCTGATATAGTTTACGAACCTGCTGATGGAGAATCTGGTGAAATTACATTTGATGTGACATTAGCCAATACCTGTGGTCAAGTAGTCCTGACAAAAGCAGTAAATATCATCGAAACCCCAACAGCTGAGTTTACTATTATGCCTGATGAGCTATTTAGTGATTCTGACATAACTTTTACTGCTGAAGATGTAGATATGGACAGCTACCAATGGAACCTTGGTGATGGAGGGGAAAATACAGGTGAACAATTTGTTTACTCATATAATGAAGCTGGAAATTATATCGTGACACTCAAGGTGGAAATAGAAGGATGTTCTAACGAAAGCTTGCAAGAAATTATAGTATTGCCCAAAAATGAATTATTTGTTCCAAATGTATTTAACCCCAATGCTCTACATCCTGAAAACAGGGTAGTAAAGGTATATGGGACGAACGTCAGCGAGAACGGGTTTGTTTTCAAGATCGTCAATCGATGGGGTAATACAATCTATCAAACAACAAGTTTTATAACTGCAAATACAGAAGGTTGGGATGGTGAAAAATTCAACGTCGAAGAAGAACAGTCCTTGAATGCATTTACTTACATTCTAAGGGGACAGTTTGCGGATGGACAAGAGTTTGAACGCACCGGTACCATTACCATGCTTCAGTAATTTTCAACCAAATGGTCAAAAGTTTTTTAACGGTATTAATTTTTTTGGTGGTTGCAGGGAATGATCTAAGAGCCCAAGATCCTGTATTTTCTCAGTTTTACAACGCACCATTGTATTTAAATCCTGCATTAATGGGAGATTATCAGGATTTTTCTCTGGGGTTAAGCTATCGGTCACAATGGAATAGTTTGGTTTTTCCCTACAATACAACCCAGGTTTCCATGATCGCTCCATTGTATTACGACAAGCACAAAAAGCCTGAAGGCCATTTAGGTGGTGTAGGGGTTTCATTTTATACAGACAAGGCCGGGGAAGGAGATAATTTTAAATCGACCGGAGCAAATGCCAGTTTTGCTTATAATGTACAATTAGCTACGCAGAATAAGAATACACTAACATTTGCCATTCAGGCTGGAATGGTGAATAGGAGAATTGATACGGATGTACTACAGTGGGGCGAACAATACAGCGATCTGATAGGATTTGATCCAACGGTTGTTCCTGCGGATGTAAGCCTTATCAATAATTCTACGGTTTTTGATATTACAACGGGCGCATTCTGGCGATATTATTCCAGTATTGATTCCCGGGTGATAAGGTCCATTTATGCAGGGTATTGTGTGGGACATTTAAATCATCCTGACCAATCTGTTTTGGAAAATCAAAAGGATAATTTGCCACTGCTCCATAAGTTCCATGGAGGATTAGTTGTGGCCTTGTCTGAAAAATTCACCATTTCGGGAAATTTTCTGACTCTATTTCAAGACGAAGAAAATCAGACAAATTATGGCATGTTTGGAGCATATACGCTTCCGGTTGAATCCTCCGGTATTTTGAGTAATATGATTACCCGGTTAGGAGCATGGCATCGCTGGGATGACTCTTTTATTGCCAGTATTGAATTTTTAACAGATAATATACAGCTTGGATTTAGCTACGATTGGAATGTCACCTCATTGAAATACAACAACAGAGGTACGGGAGCCTATGAAATTACACTTGGGTACAAGTTTTATTCACCCGCTCCTCCAAAAGTACTTTATTGAGAATGAACCTAAACAGATGAAATGAAAAAGGCATTATTTTTATTGATATTCACATTTTTATATCTGACAGCCATTCAGGCTCAGAATGTTCAGTGGGCATCTGAGGTCACCAAATTTTCTTCACAATTTAATTTAAGGCAATATTCGGCAAAGCAGGTATTAGGGAAGCCTAATGTGCTTCCCAATCTTGGAATTAGCCCAAATGCCTGGTCGCCAGCCAAAAGAGGAAAAAAGGAATTTATTGAAGTTAGATTTGAGCAGCCATCTGTCATTCAGCAAGTAGCAATTGCAGAAGTAAATAACCCTGGAAGCATTGAAAAAATTTATGCCATTGAACCTAATGGAACCCGTCATTTGATCAACGAATTCATTCCGCGGGCAATTCCGATAGAAGGGCGCTTGTTTCGGCTTTTTATAGATGAAACACCATACCAGGTTCAGGGTTTGAGAGTCGAATTTGATGGATCGATCAAAGATGATTATATGGGCATCGATGCGATAGCTATTTCAGATTCAAAGGATCCAATCACGGTAGATATCAATATTTCGGAAGACATCAACAATGATTACATTCCTTTGGCTCTCGATTCGAATATTAATACTACTTTCAATGAATTAAAACCCATCATCACGCCGGATGGCAAAACGCTATTTTTCAGTCGGCAGAACTATCCTGAAAATGTTGGAGGGTATAATGATGACGAGGACATCTGGATGTCCAGCAGGGACACAATAACAGGTGAATGGACAAAAGCAGTCAATGTAGGCGCTCCACTTAACAATAAGGGCCCAAATTTTGTTAACTCAGTCAGCTCTGATGGAAATACCATGCTTCTTTTATTGGGAAATGCTTATTACAGTAAGCGTAAAATGACCCAGGGCGTATCCATGAGTACAAAGGATGAAAATGGTGAATGGGGAAAGCCACAAAATTTAAAAATTGACAACGATTACAACCTGTCTGAAAAGGCAAATTATTTTCTCACAAGCGATAAAGAGGCGATAGTAATGTCTGTTGAAAGAGATGATAGCTATGGAGACAGGGATCTTTATGTCAGCTTTAAGAAAAATAATGGAACATGGAGCAAGCCAATAAACCTTGGTGAGGTAGTGAATTCCGCTGATGAGGAAGGATCACCTTTCCTGGCATCGGATGACAAAACCTTGTTCTTTTCTTCAAAAGGGTTTAGTGGTTTCGGAGGTTATGATATTTATCTGACAAGAAGGCTGGATGATACCTGGACAAATTGGTCGGAACCGGAAAATTTGGGGGCAGCATTTAACTCCCGTGAAGATGATATATTCTTCAATTTTACAGAAAATGATGAATATGCCTATTTCACGAGGGGCAGTGTTGTTAATACAGATATTTACAAGGTAAAATTACCTTATTATCAAAAACCTCAAATGTTGGCAACCTTAATGGAGCAAGGACCAAATATCATTGTTGCGGTAAAGGGAAGGGTTTTTGATTCTAAAACCGGAAAAAAAATTGATGCCAACCTTCAGTTTTCCATGCAGATTGACAGCACGAAAATAAACCTGGCTAATGCAGATACTGCCGGGTATAGGCTGCAACTAAAGGAAGGTTTTGTATATGATATAAAAACCAAATCACCTGGTTATTATCAAAGTTTTGATTTTATCAGCCTGGAAGGAATTACGGAAAGCATAGAAATAGAAAAAGACATTTACCTTGATCCCATTATTAAAAATACACCGGTTGTATTGAAAAATGTGAATTTTGATTTCGATAAGTCTGATATTAGAAAAGATGCGGAACCTATTCTGGACAACCTGGTCGAACTCATGTACGATAATCCTGAATATCATTTGACTATCGAAGGTCATACCTGTAACATGGGATCGGATGCATACAACCAGTCATTGTCAGAAAGGAGGGCAGGATCAGTTGTTCGATACATACAGAGCAAGGGAATCGAGTCAGAAAGATTGGTCTACTTTGGTTATGGCGAATCTCGACCATTGGTAAGCAATGACTCCAATGAAGGTCGCGAGATCAACAGAAGGGTTGCTTTCAGGATAAATGATATGAGTGAACTGGGGAGTGATATCTCATCAGTATCCGCCAGATAATTTTTAAAAGTTTCTAAATTTCTACAATTATCCCAATGGTTGGAAGCACAGTGCCGCTCGTATTTTTGATGAATTTCGGAATATAGAAATCACTGTTTTCCGGGTTGGTAATAGGTTGTCCGTTATCATCTTTAACCACGTCAATGTAGTCTTGTAATTGTAGCTGATGGTTGTAGATATTCTGAATATCCAGATAAAGGTTTAAACTCCATTTTTTGAAAAAGTATTTTTTATCAATTCTCACATCCAATTGATGGTAGGAGGAGATTCGTTCTGTATTGAGCTGATCATAATCTTCAATACCAAAACCCCTCACATCCCAATTTTCTTTTCTTACGGTTTCCTGAACATCATATGGCGTATAAGGAGAATTACCTGTGAATAGCCATCTAATACCGACTTCCCAGTTTTTCTTGAACTTTTTGCCACCTGTCAGGCTTACCAGGTGTCTGTTATCCCAGGAAGAAGGCACATAATTCCCATTTTTATCACTGAATTCGCTAAAGACAAAAGTATAGGCAAGCAATCCGTAAAACCCTTTTGATAACTTTCTTTGAGTCAATAATTCGATGCCATAACTTCTTCCAAAAGAGGTGGAAGTGATGGGAGCGTTTCCAATTACACCAAAATCCGCCCCTAAATTTGCAAGTGAAATGGAGTCCTCGATCAGGAATGGGTAGTCGTTGTATTTTTTGTAAAATCCTTCAACGGTTATACGCGAGTTGTTATTGAGTAAAAACTCTAAACCTGCGACAATATGATTGCTATTGATGTATGTGACACCATTTTCCTTGTTTTCCAACTCCCCGGTTTCAGTATTTCGATAGCCAAGTACTGAGTAGGATGGAAGTTGATAATAGATGCCTGTGTTAAAATTAAAAGATATGTTTGGCGTAAAATTATAAGAAAGGGAGAAACGTGGGGAAAATTGATCAAACAGGTTATTCATTTCATTTGAATAATCATTGGCATCCATCCTGAAACCAAACGACAATCCGAGTTTATTGGCCAGAATTGTTCTGCTTACCTGGCCAAAAACACCCCATTTATTCATGTTGAGTGAAGACGAAAAATCTCTGGTAATCAATCCTGATTGTGTGACGATTTTACTAAAATCATTCACATTGTACCTGGCAAATTCGTAATTGACCCCATAATTAATTTTATATCCATTGGGTGTAAAAATGAAATTCTCCAGTCGAAGCTTATTTTCAATCTCTTGCGATAAATAATCTGTGACAAGATTGTCTTCTGAGGAATCATCATTGTCTTCATATTTCGTGGATGTATTGTTGAGCATATTTCGGCTCAGTACAACCGTATAAAAACCATTTTCCCTAAAATGTTCATATTTAGCCCCAATCGCATAGTTCCATTGTTCACTTATAGGAAGGGCATTGAGTAAGTATTCAGCATTTTCCCGGTCTTCCTCGGTATCTGCTCTTTCCGGGGCGTCAAAATTCAATTTAAAATTATCAATTGCGCCCAATCCAATTATTGTCAGTTGGTTTTTCTTATCAAATTTGTGTTTGATTTTGGTTTGGAAATCATTGTAGGTTGGCAAAAACGGTAAATTGAGTATTGTGAAAAGGAATTGTAGGTAGGATCTCCTGGCAGATGCAATAAATGTCGTTTTATCTCCTATCGGTCCTTCAAAAGTAATTCCGAGATCACTTGCTCCCAAAATCGCATTAAAAGCCAGCCGGTCACTACGTCCCTCTTTCTGCTCAAAATCAAATACAGAGCTAAGCGTATTGCCTCGATTTACAGGGAATGCTCCCGAATAGAAGTTTACTTCCTTAATGAAATCCACATTGATCAAACCGACAGGTCCCCCCGATGAACCCTGTGTTTGAAAGTGATTGATATTGGGAACTTCGATACCGTCGAGGTAATATTTGTTTTCACTGGGAGCGCCACCTCTGATGATAATGTCATTCCTGAAAGAAGGTGTTGAGGCAACGCCCGGCAAAGACCTCACAACCCTTGAAATATCCCTGTTACCACCCGGATTTCTTTTTATTTCATTGACGCCAATTGATCTTAATGAAACAGGGCTTTCTTCTTTTTTTTCAAATCCTGAGGCGACAACTACCAACTCTTCTAATTGCTCAGTTTCTTCTTCAAGTGGTAAGTCAACAATTGCCGTTCGCGCATTTGTGACCTGGATTTCATAGATGGTAAGCTTCTTAAATCCGATAAACGAGATCTCTATATTGTATAAACCAGGCTCCAGTTTATCAAGGGTGTAATCACCATTTTCATCTGATGTTGTGCCAATAGTAGTTTCCTGCAAAATAATATTGGCAAAGGGAATGGGCTCGTTGGTGTATTTATTGAAAACCTCCCCGCTAATTTTACCTGTTTGTGCAAAAATCGGGCATGAGATGACCAGCGAAAGGAAAAAAATCAGCCTTTTCATATGAATAGTTTTGATAAGATCAGTCTTTTTTGACTTCGTATTTTTTAGGTGCCCAGAGGAAGCCAAATGCTTCACCTCCTTCTTTTGTGTGCTTTTTATGGTGGATGTAATGAGCGTTAATGATGCGCTTCATATAGCTGGTTTTTGCTTTGAATTTGATTTTTATTCTACGGTGCACGATGACGTCGTGGAAGATGCTGTAGAAGATGCCGTACGCCAAAATGCCAATTCCAAAGTAGAGCAGAAAACTGTATTTTTCATGATATGTTCCAATGTAAATGAATAGGATAGATGGAAGGCTGAAGACTAAGGCAAACAAATCATTTTTTTCAAATGTGTGATTGTGGACTTTATGGTGAGACCTGTGCCAGGTCCATAAAATTCCATGCATGATGTACTTATGGGTGAACCATGCCACAAACTCCATAAAAAGGAATGTGCCCGCTACTATTAATATTTTTATCAATACGTCAATCATTTTTTATTACACTCAATGTTCTTGGTGCTCCTTTTATATTATAAGAAATTATATCAGTTATCCTATTCTCATCCTAACTAACCGATTGTGTTAATTCTAAAACATGTCAAACTACATAAAGTTTAGACGATATTTCAACCACGACTGAATTAGCAGAAATAGCTTGGTGTTATCAGGGATTCTGATCCTTTCACTTATGATTTCAGAAACCGGGCTTAGCTTAATTTTATTGAAAAGCTTTAAGTAATAGATATAAGCGATGTAAACGCCAAATTTTGCCCCGGTAGGAAGATTTTGTATACCTTTTAAAGCATGGTCAAAATCCTTTTGGATATCTTTTTCAATAAGTTTTTTATTGTTGTGAGTAAAATTGTTGAAATCGATGCCTGGGAAATACACTCTTCCTCTTTCGTAATAGTCACTTTTCATATCCCTTAGAAAATTGACTTTTTGAAATGCTGATCCGAGGCTTTTGGCTGGAGCTTTCAGTCGTTCATACATTCTCTTGTCCCCTTCGCAAAACACCTTCAGACACATTAATCCAACCACCTCTGCAGAACCATAGATATAGGTTTTGTAGTCATCCGGATTGTATTTCTTTTCGATCAAATCCATTGCCATGCTTGATAAAAAAGCTTCAATCAGATCGTGATCGATATCGTATTGATGCACAACAATCTGAAAACTCTGCAACACAGGATTCAGACTAATTTTATTTTCAATGGCCTTGAAGGCATCACTTCTAAATTCCTTAAGCAGTCTTTTTTTATCATGATTGTGAAAGGTATCGACTATTTCATCAGCATACCTGACAAAGCCATAAACAGCGTAAATAGGCCAATGGAACTTTTTAGCCAGGGTTTTTATTCCCAGGCTAAAGGAAGTCGAATAGCTTGTTGTAATTATTTTACTGCTTTTAAATGCCGTTAAATCGTACATATCCATATCAAGCAAAGTCTTTTATTACTTCGTTGGCGACAACCCTTCCTGAAATTAACGAGGGTGGAACACCCGGGCCTGGAACAGTCAGCTGGCCAGTGTAGTATAGATTTTTTAAATGTTTGTTTTTGATTTTTGGTTTTAGAAATGCCGTTTGTCTCAAGGTATTAGCCAATCCATAAGCGTTTCCCTTGTACGCATGATAGTCTTTGATAAAATCATTGTGTGCATAGGATCTTTTGTAAATGATATTTTCTAAAATTTTCTCACCGGTAAATTTTTCGATCCGTTTGAGAATGAGTTTGAAATATTTTTCCCTGATATCTTCATTGTCTTCAATCCCCGGAGCTACTGGCATGAGGATGAACAGATTTTCACAACCTTGCGGAGCAACTGATTGATCCGTTTTCGATGGAGTACACACATAAAATAGTGGGTTTTCCGGCCATGAAGGAGTGGTATAGATTTCCTTAGAATGTTCACAGAAATCCGCATCAAAGAAAAGATTGTGGTGTAATAATTTTTTAACTTTTTTATTAATACCCAGGTAAAAGATTAGACTTGACGGAGCAAATACCCTTTTCTCCCAATACCTGGAATTATAGGATCGATATTCTTTCGTTAGCAGATCTTTTTCTACGTGGTGATAGTCAGCTGAGGCTACAAAGACATCTCCATGAAATGATTGGCCAGATTTGCTTCTTACTCCGGTTATTTTACAATTTTCGATCGTAAAATTATCAACTTCTTCATTTGTGTGAATTTTAACGCCGAGTTCTTTCGCAAGACTTTCAAGTGCTTCAATGATTTTAAACATTCCACCAACGGGATACCAAGTACCAAGCTTGATATCTGCATAATTCATCAGGCTATAAAGCGCAGGGGTGTTTTTGGCAAGAGCTCCTAAAAATAAAATCGGAAACTCCATCATCATTTTGATTTTCTTATCAGAGAAATATTTGTTGATATGATTTTCAAAAGACTGAAAAACATCCAGCTTAATGGCATCAACCAATAGTTTCAGACTAAGGAATTCTGATATTGATTTACTGGGTCGGTAGACGAAATCATTTATTCCAATATCGTACTTGTAAGCTGCCTGAGAAATGAATTTTTCCAGGTTTTCAGCACTGCCTTTCTCAATGCTTTCCAATAAAACTTTTAAGTTCTGAAAATCTGCAGGAACGTCAATTTGCTGCTCCGAATCGAAGATAATCCGATAGGAGGGATCAAGTCTTTTTAATTCATAGTAGTCGGATACGCTTTTACCAAAATAAGCAAAAAAGCTTTCGAATATATCCGGCATCCAATACCAACTTGGTCCCATATCAAATGTGAATCCTTCAGATTTGAACATTCTTGCTCTTCCCCCGATGCTTTCGTTTTTTTCAAGGATTCTGACTTTAAAGTCATTTTTGGCCAGGACACAGGCAGTACTCAAGCCGGAAAAACCGGAACCAATTACGATGGCAGTTTTGGAATACATCTATTTAATTTTGATAAATTTTAAGCAATTGCTTTAATTCTTTTCGGGCAATATGAATTCTGTTTTTAACTGTTCCAAGTGGTACGTTCAACCTGTCAGCAATTTCAAAATATTTAAAACCTCTGAAATGCATGAGAAATGGCGTCCTAAATGTATCATCCAGTTTTTCAATAGCATTGTTAATATCTTTCATGGCAAACTTGCTGAAAGCTCCATTGGTAATGGTGACATTCGAAGAGTTGATGTAATGAAGATTATCGGATGTATCAATAAATGTGTTTCTGCGCATCATTCTTTGATAATTGGTAATGAAAGTATTTTTCATAATGGTAAACATCCATGCTTTCAGGTTTGTGCCATCCGAGAATTTATCTCTGTTTGAAAAGGCTTTTAAGATTGTTTCCTGCAGCAGATCCTTCGCTTCATCCCGGTCGCGGGTCAATCTGATTGCGATGGATCTTAATGAAGGAGATAATTGATCAACTGAGGTGCTAAATTCTAATGCTGTCATGAGTCAGAAATTTAATTTGTTTATCAAATGTATCTAATGTTTAAACAAAACGCAAATTTTTGTTTAATGTTTTTGATAAATATTTAAACAATAAAAATCTTATCAATAGATGTTTTTTGTGTTGAGACAATGGATTTTTGTCTTTTATAGCCAAATTAATAACAATTATGGCGTATTTGGTTAATATTTTTGTTGACAAGGTGAGTAATATTTCATCAACATTGCTAGAAAGAATTTATATATTGTTTAATAAATATTAAAAATAATTAAACAAAATTAATCTTGCATGTATTCAAACAAACTGACAGATGTTCTCATCTGAAAAAGAATGTTCATTAAAAGAGAGGGGGTTGCTTAAACCAATGAGTCGATATCGTCCAAAAAAGTAATGAGATCTTCCAGTTTATTGAGCAGTCTGATATTTTTTGGCAATTGAAAGTCATTCCCGATCAATTGAAGGCCAGTCAGAAAGATAGTGGATTTGGGAAAGCTTTCTGATAGCTTATTGATGTAGGATTGTACATCATTGGTGTATGGGTAACTGGTAAATACAGACAAAAGATACTGTGGCTGGTGAATTTGATACACTTCCTTCAGGTCCTTGAAAGGAAGGTTTTGTCCCAGATAAATTACTTTATGATTTTTGGTCTTAATCAGGTAAGAGGAAATAAGCAGAGAAATTTCGTGAAGTTCACCCTCAGGTAAAAAGAGCAGGAATTTTTTATCAGTTATTCGGTCAATCACCTGGCCGTCAATTGCTACAATGATTTTTTGCCTCGTCAGGTTTGAAATAAAATGTTCATGAGCGGGAGTAATAGCTCCCGTTTGCCATAAAATCCCAACCTTCTTGAAGAAAGGTACAATGATTAATAAGACGGTTCTTTCAAAGCCGATCTGTAGAATATTGGTAGTAATTATTTTTTCAAATCGATTTTCATCTAATTCAAGCATAGCAATGGTCAATGCCTGGATTTGTTCGCTCTGACCAATTTTTCTGTCGGTAATTCTTTGGACTTCTTCCTTCAGATCCTCACTGGCCATTTTAGATATCCTGGAAATTTTGAATCCGTTTTCTTTCAGCAAAGAAATATTTAAAATCAGTTTCAGATCTTCATCATTGTAAAATCTAATATTGGTTTCCGTTCTTTTTGGCTCAATAAAATTATATCGCTGCTCCCAGATCCGAATGGTATGGGCTTTTATGCCTGATAATTGCTCTATGTCTCTGATTGAATAATTTGACACTCTATACATTAATTTAAATAATCAAATAACATAACTGAGTTGTCGGACAATTGTTAAAAAAGTTGCAACTCAAATCAAGTCATTCATTTGACAGACAAAATTTTTATTTGATCACTATAATGGTTTGTTTTGGAAAAATGTTTAAAAAATCTCAAAATGATTTTGTATAACGTCACCATAAAAATAGATAATGATATTGAGAATGAGTGGCTGGATTGGGTAAAAGATAATTATATCCAAAGAACGCTCAATACAGGTCTGTTTTATGATTACAAACTGCTCAGGCTTCTCAATGTAAATGACGATGATGGAATTACATACGCTGTACAGTTCTTTGCAAAATCTTTGTCCCTGGCTGAAAATTTTCTAAACAACCATGCTCAGGAAATTACAAATGAACACCGATTGAAATTTCAAAACAGGCATGTTGCTTTTATGACATTACTGGAATCGGTCGATTAATACTTGTCATAAGTGATAGCACAATTCACCCAATCATCATCAAAAGAAGCCCCCACCTTTTCATAGTATTTAATTGCAGGCTCATTCCAACTGAGTACCTGCCAGTGAATCTTACCGCAGTTTTCATCTTTTGCCACTTTGTAGACTGCTTGAAAAAGTTTGTCTCCAATGCCGTTTCTTCTATATTTTTCCGTTACGATCAGATCATCCAGATAAAGAGACCGGCCCTTCCAGGTTGAGTAGCTAAAATAATACAATGCGATTCCTACAATCCTGTTACTTATTTCGGCAACAAAAAATTCGAAAGCAGGTCGATCGCCAAAACCTTCTTTTTTCATTCTTTCTACAGAATTCGAAACTTCATGTTCTGCTTTCTCAAAAACAGCAAGTTCTTTAACCAGATCAAGAACCTGCTCCAGATCTTCCTCCCTTCCTTTTCTGATAATTATCTCTTTCATTTAATCGATCATTTCAAATCCGGTGTACTTTACCAGCACATTTGGAAGCTTGATTCCATGGTCTGATTGATTGTTTTCTAAAATGGCTGCCACGATTCTCGGAAGCGCCAATGCACTGCCATTAAGTGTGTGCAAGTGGTCAGTTTTCTTCTCCTGTGATTTGTATCTCAGCTTTAGTCGGTTTGCCTGGTAAGTTTCAAAATTACTCACTGAGCTAACCTCCAGCCATTTTTTCTGGGCTCCGGAATATACTTCCATATCAAAAGTCAGGGCAGAGGTAAATCCCATATCGCCGCCGCATAATTTGATTTTCCTGAATGGCAGCTCCAGCTTTTTCAACAAACCTTCAACATATGAACACATTTCCTCAAGCGCCTGGTAAGATTCTTCTGGTTTCCGGATCTGTACAATTTCCACCTTATCAAACTGGTGCAAACGGTTAAGCCCCCGGACATGCGCTCCCCAGGATCCGGCTTCCCTTCGGAAACAAGGGGTGTATCCAACGTTCTTTACCGGTAGATCATCTTCCAATAAAATCACATTTCTGTACATATTGGTTATCGGAACCTCTGCAGTAGGAATGAGGAAAAAATCGCTATCTGTAATTCCGTACATCTGACCTTCTTTATCAGGTAATTGACCAGTTCCATATCCCGAGTCGGAATTGATGATGGTAGGTGGCTGGACTTCCAGATAACCGGCTTTTTCAGCTTCATCAAGAAAGAAATTGATCAATGCCCGCTGAAGCTTCGCCCCTTTTCCCTTGTACACAGGAAATCCGGCGCCTGTGATTTTATTTCCCAGTTCGAAATCAATGATGTCATATTTTTCAATGAGCTCCCAATGGGGCATGGCATCGTCACTTAATTGTGGTTTTGACCCTGATTCTGTTATAACTTCGTTGTCCTCAGCTGTATTTCCTTCAGGAACAGAGACATGAGCAGCATTGGGAATGGTGTAAAGGAGTTCCCTGATTTCTTCCTCGATAGCATTATATTTTTCCTGCAGGCTTTTGCTTTTGGATTTGAGAGCGCTGGTCTCGGATTTTACTTTTTCAGCTTCGTCTTTTTTCCCCTCCTTCATCAATCCGCCAATCTGCCTTGAAAGCTCATTGGATCGCTGTAAAGTCTGGTCTAATTCAACCTGTGTTTTCTTTCTTGAGTCGTCCTTTTCCAGCAGTTCGGAAATTATTTCCCTCGCATTGCTAAACCTTTTTTTTAGTAAACCGTCAATGATTTTATCCCGGTCTTGATTGATATCTGTTATCCTCAACATGCTCTATAAAATTTGACACAAAAGTAAAGTTTTTAAGCAATTGTAGGACAAAAAACAGGATTTATCGAATAATCATCGGCAATTGGTGAAAATAAATTCGTATTACTTGACAAATAGTCTTAAGTAGTATATAATTGCATTGACATACATCGCTTTTCGGCTGAAAAGTTCTTATCTAATTCAACCAATTTTATTTAATAATATATCAATCTTCATAAATTCCTTTTTTACGTGGTATTTACCATTATATAATCAAAATGTACACTATTGACGATTTAAATGTGAGGCTTCTCTCAGAATTGAAGGAGATAGCTGAGGAGATGGGAGTTAAGAATTTTAAAAAACTGCCCAAAAAAGAATTAATCTACAAAATTCTGGACGAGCAAGCTTCGTCACCTGAAGCTGCTGAAAAACCTGTAGCAAAAAAACCCAAGCCTACAGACAACGGGGATCATTCTAAAACAGAAGAGAAAAGAAAAATAATGAAGAGGGAGAACGTTAAAAATGTTGAAAAATCATCAACCGACGAGCTTTCGTCCGATGATCTTTTGGAATCATTTGATTTTGACGTTGACCCTTCTATTACTTCTTTTGAAGAAAAAAGCTCAGGACAGAATTCTCCTAAGGAGGATTCTCCAAAAGAGGATAAGTCCAGGGACTTTGATTCGGATGATAAAAGACCTAAGAAAGACATCAGAAAAGATGATCAGAGAAAGCCTAAAAAGATTAATATCAAAGAATTTGACGGGGCAATTGTTAATGAAGGTGTCTTGGAAATCATGCAGGATGGTTATGGTTTCTTAAGATCATCAGATTACAACTACCTGGCAAGTCCGGATGATATTTACGTTTCGCCTTCACAGATCAAATTGTTTGGTCTGAAGACTGGTGATACTGTACGGGGTCAGATCCGACCTCCAAAAGAAGGAGAAAAATATTTCGCATTACTTCGTGTTGAGTCCGTTAATGGAAAAACAACCGAGGAGATCAGGGACCGGGTTCCGTTTGAATACCTGACACCGTTATTTCCGGAAGAGAGAATTAAGCTGTCAGGCGAGCCTAATAACTTATCTGCTAGGTTCCTGGATCTTTTTGCTCCGATTGGAAAAGGACAAAGAGCGATGATCGTTTCTCAACCCAAATCGGGTAAGACTGTTCTTTTACAGAATATTGCTAATGCAATTGCGGAAAATCATCCGGAAATTTACCTGATGATCCTTTTGATCGATGAACGTCCGGAAGAGGTAACAGATATGGCCAGAAGTGTAAAGGCAGAAGTGATCTCTTCTACATTTGATGAGCAGGCCGAACGACACGTAAAAGTAGCTGGTATTGTTTTGGAAAAAGCCAAGCGAATGGTAGAATGCGGTCACGATGTGGTGATCTTACTCGATTCCATCACAAGGTTAGCAAGGGCTCATAACACCGTGGTTCCGTCATCAGGAAAGATCCTTTCAGGTGGTGTGGATGCCAATGCTTTGCATAAACCAAAAAGGTTCTTCGGTGCAGCAAGAAATGTTGAAAATGGTGGTTCACTGACCATCATTGCCACCGCGCTTATCGAAACCGGATCGAAAATGGATGAAGTGATCTTTGAAGAATTTAAAGGTACCGGTAACATGGAACTTGTATTGGACAGAAAACTGGCCAACAAACGAGTTTACCCGGCTATCGATATTCCAGCTTCAGGAACGCGAAGAGAAGAATTGCTGCTTGATCAGGAGATTCTGCAACGTGTTTGGATCCTGAGAAAATTCATGTCAGATATGACCTCTCAGGAAGCGATGGAATTCCTGCAGGATAAGATCAAAGGAACAAGAAACAACGAAGAGTTTCTTGTATCCATGAATGGATAAAAAGATTATTGACAATAAGTAAAAAGCCCTGCTTAAGACAAGTGGGGCTTTTTTTATGCTAAAATCTTAATATTCCACATCAAACACCTTCACTTCCTTCCAAAATTCTTTGCAGGTATTAATGAATTTGTGATGAGTGGGGTGGTCCTGGTAAGCATCGTGCTGCTGGACATTGTGGAAAGTGGTCGATAATGCAAAGCTATATTTTTTGTCAACAACCGGGCGGTCAGCTGTTTCTGCTGGCTTTCCAACAAATCCACTGACCATGTTCTTGATTTCCATCAGGCTTTTTAGTCCGGTTTCAAACTTTTTGATTTCTTCCTCACTCAAATCTTCTTTCAGGTAGAAGTATACGTTGTGTTGTAGCATAATTTATTTTTAATTATTTGGAATTTGGCTGCAATATTGAAGAATTCAGGATAAAAACTAAGAATAAATTTGATTAATAGTAATCCGTAAATTCCCTCCTTATTTTTCCATGGACTGTATTCTAATTGTCTACTATTGAGAATGAAGGTTTGTGAGGGCACAAACCTTGGTAACGGGAAGAATTCAGGATAAATTTGATTAATGGTCGACCAGCATAGCGGCACCGAATACTCCGGCGCTGTCACCTAATTCGGGTTTGAGAAATACGGTATCCAGGCGATTGTTAAAGACGTATTTTTTCACGCGTTCAACTCCCTCTGTATAAAGCAAATCGATATTGCCAACCCCTCCACCGAGCACAATCGCATCGGGATCGACAATATTGATGACAACAGAGATTCCTTTTCCAAATTGTTCCAACAGACGGTCGATGGTTTTGTGGGCAATTGGATCTGTATCCCTTGATTTGAAAATTTCTTTTAGCTTTTTCCTGTCTCCAGATTGCTGCTGATAAAATTTTTCCAATCCAGTTCCGCTGATAACCGTTTCCACACATCCCGATTTACCACAATAACAAGACCCTCCTGATTCATCGAGAAAATTGTGGCCCCATTCTCCACCAATTCCCTGTCTTCCATTGATCACATGACCGTTAATAACCAAACCTCCTCCGACTCCAGTTCCCATGATCACGCCGAATACAACTTTAGCTTCCGGCATTTTGCTTCGTACAATGCCCATTTTAGTTTCTGCCAATGCAAAACAATTGGCATCATTAGCAATGGCAATAGGAAGATTAATTTTTGTTTCAAGGTCCATTTTGAAAGGAGTGCCATTCAGACAGGTGGTATTACTGTTTTTCAGGGTTCCGGTAATAGGATCAAGAGCTCCGGGAGTACCAATTCCAATGCTTTCCGGATGTTCTCCAACTTCCTTGCCGAGAAGTTCAATCAAATGTTCGATTTGCGATAGAATGTGGTTGTAGCCATTTTCCTGTTCAGTGGGTACTCTTAACCTGGCAATGACATTGAAGTCAGATTTATTTAGTACTACGCCTTCAATTTTTGTTCCGCCAAGGTCTATTCCCCATAGGTATGGGTGGTTGGATTGTGACATGTTAACTGAAATTTAAACTTGGCGATTAAGATACTATGATTTTCAATCTTTGAGAATATCCCGGTAGAAAGTTGTTAAAAAGCAAAGGGCAGTTGGCGTAGTATATCCTGCCAACTGCCCTTTGCCAATGACATAGCCATGCCTTCGGCGCTGCCAACTCTAAATCAATTAGTTTTTCTTCTTCTTGAAAAGGTTGTTGATGATCTTTTCAGCTTCTTCCTTGGATTTGTCTACTACTTCGCCGGCTTCTTCACCCAGTTTTTCTTCCGCTTCCTTTTTCAATTTTTCAGCTTCCTCATTAGCCTTTTCTTTCTGCTCTTCCGCAATTTTTTCAGCCTCTTTTTGAACTTCTTGCTTTTTTTCTTCTACCTTTTTCTCAGCCTCAACTTTTACTTTTTCGACTTCTTCCTCTACTTTTTGTTCAGCGGCTGCTTTCACTTCACCTTCACCATAGTCTATGCTGGCAATGCTGATTTTAGGATCAAAAAAGTTTCCTCCGATTTTAAAAGTTATATCAGCATTTGTCGAACCAATATTTTTTCCAACCTGATTGGAAATAAATGCATTGACTGCCTGTCCGGCAGCTCCTGTTTCAATGTTGGTTTTGATTTTATAATCCAGGCTTTGGTCCAAGCCGATGCTTCCTTCTACTTTGGCTAAGTGATCACCTAATTTCAAGTCAAAAGGTTTAACCCTTGCGCGGCCATTTTTCACCTCAGCACTCATGATCACGTCTTTGATGGAGAAGTTTTCTGTTGCCAGATTGGATTTCGTCAGGCTGTTAATTCCTGAAACCAACTTTGAGTTTTTTACAGCAGCCTGAGCGATTTTGATTAAACCATCTGCAGAAACAGTACTCAAGTCTGGCATCATGTCCTGACCGAGCAAGCCGCTCATTTTCAGGTCTGTATTAAAATTCCCATCCATCGAGTTGGCAAAAGGTGCAAATGCCTTTACCATCTCAAATGCGGTAAACGATTTAGGAATCGACAAATCTTTGACTGACAAAACATAATCAAACGCAGGTTTGGAAAGATCCCTTGTATCGTAAGTTCCGTTCATCACAATCCTTCCATTAAACAATGCGAAGCCCAGATCATTCATGTTGACAACCCCATCCCGGACAATGATCTTTCCACTGGCGTCATTTAGTTGCAGGTTGTCGTAGTAGATCTTTTTAATGTTTGATGCAAATTCAAAGTCAACGTTTTTAGGTACTTCCATTACTTCCATTGGTACCGTGTCCTCAACAACTTCTTCCGTCTCATCACCAGTCATCCATTCATTCAGGTCAAGTCTTTCTGAAACCAGTGACATCTTTCCCGTTAATAAGGCATTTTCTTTGAACACGTAATCCATGTAATTGGTCACATACCCCTTTACGTTAAAGTCGCTGCTTCCCGCGCGTGCATCCAGGGCTTGGATATCCACTTTCTCAGGATTGAAAGCCACAGCGCTTTTGCTGATGATAAAATCTGTAGGCATATCGACACTTTTGTATACAAAATCCGTCAATTCGGCCTTTCCACTTGTTGGAAGGCGGTCATATTTTTCCGCTTCGACATCCGAATATTTACCTTTTGTCGAGATGTCAGCCAATAATTTTCCTGTATAGCTCATTCCCTCAATTGGGTAGTATTCATTGATGACTGCCAGGTCAATAGTTCCATTGGCTGTAAGGTCCCAGGTATAGTCAATCAGGTTGTTAAAAGCCAATTTGGCTGTAAACTGGTCTTCACCCATTTTCATGGAGAAATTTGGAACATCCAGTTTGAAATCTTCCATTTTCCCAGTAGCGCAAGCCAATGAACTGGTAAAATTCAAGTTTTCGAGTGCTTTTGGAAATTCCGCATACTTAATAAATCCGTTTTCCAACGACATATTTCCACTAAAAGTTGGGATGATTTGCTTGATGGAATCATAAACACCACTAGCAGTCAGATCAATTTTATACAATCCCTTCATGTCAACTCCTTCCATTGGGAACATGGTGCTCAACTCACCAAGATTCAGACTGGCCTTGATGTCTGCATTCATATCGTAATTGACGAGGTTTTTGATCAGCAATTTCATATCGATCGGGTTTTTACCAAAATCCATGTGAAATTGTTTGATATCGATGATAGTGTTGTCGATGTTTCCATCCTTGCAGTCGACCAGCATGTCCATGTTGATATTGGTAAGGGAAGTCGGAAGGTCGGGGTAGTGGATCATCCCATCACTAGCCTGAAGAGAGACATTGTAAGCAGGCATGGAAGTATCGTTCATGATGCCTTTGACAAAGCCTGAAAAGGATAAATTACCACTTGCCTCAATGTCTTCGTATCCTTCTGTAAATGCAGCAGGAACAAGTGAATAGATGCTTTTTATGCTGGTATTCTCTGATTTAAAATTGATATCCATTTCCATGTCATCGCCTGGCATAGCAAAATAACCGTCGAATGAAAGTGGGAAATCATTCAAGTAGACTTGGTTATCCTGAAATGTGAATTTCATATTGGCAAGATCCATATTCAGGATCACGTCTGCCGTCAAATGCTGGCCATTCAGATAAGTGATGCCATCAAACGAAGTTTTGACTTTATCAATAGACGTTTCTGTATCCATATCAAAAACATCAAGGGTAAAATCGCCACTTCCTTCATGATTTACTCCTGTTAAGATTAAGTCAAATGGCAAAGTCAGGTCTTTGTAGGAAATTTTTGAATTGGTCAATTGCCAGCTGTCTATACCAATTTCCATATTGTTTTCAGAGGTTTCTTCCTCTACAACCGTATCTTCTGTTGGCATTGCAATGTCGTAATTGGCAGTTCCGTCCTCCAGAACAATAACATTGATGTTAGCGCCATCCAGGTTCAATGATTTGACAGTAGGTTTATCACCAAACAAGCTGAAAAGATCGATGGTGATATTAAATTCATCAACTGAAACGAGTGTGTCCCTGATGAAGCGGTCTTTTCCAACGATCCCAAAATCGGCTAGTTTGACCGTTGGATTAGGGAAATTTTTGAAAAGTGTCAACCCGAATTTATCCGCATCAAAATATACATTTGCATTGATGCTTTCAGCGAGAGCTTCGTCAATTCCTTTTTTGATATCATCCTTGAAAATTGCCGGTAAAATGGCTGCAGCAGCGACAATCAGGATAACGATGCTTATTAAAACAATTAAGATTTTTTTCATGGCAAAACTTAAATTTAGAACACAAAATTATGCTTCTCACCATGATAAAACGGATGAATTTTCAGGATAATATCACATACAACTAATCTTTTAGCGAAAAGAAAGGAAGCTATTTAAGACCGTATTTGTCAATTAAATAGACCAAAGATGCCATGGATGCACAACCCAATTCCAGCTCTCTGTGATCGACAATTTCGAAAACATCTTTTGCAGTATGGTGCATATCAAAATACCGCTGATCACTTGGATATAGGCCTATTAATGGAACATCCTGATTTTTAAGAGGTCCGATATCTGCTCCACCATATCCCTTTTTGAAATAGAAGAGATTGTATGGTTGAAAAAGTTGACCCCACGATTGAATATTTAGGATGGCATCCGGTGTAGCATCGATTGAAAATCCTAATGGAAGAAAACCACCACTGTCTGACTCAAGAGCAGCTATATGTTTTTCTTCATTTTCTGCGGCCAATCTTGCATACTCTTTTCCTCCGGCAAGACCATTTTCTTCATTAATAAACATGACTACACGAAGGGATCGTTTTGGCTGATAGTTCTTCTTTAATAATCGCATTGTTTCCAGTGAATGAATCATTCCAGCCCCATCATCATGTGCTCCCTCTGCAAGGTCCCAGCTGTCCAGATGTCCACCGAAAACGATGTATTCGTCGGGATATTCGCTTCCTGTTATCTGACCAACCACATTATAGGATTCCACATCTCCCAGCATTTCGCAATTCGTACGAAAATAGAATTCGAGTCCAGGATCTTGTTGAAGTTCTTTGCTTAATATTTCAGCATCGTTGGTTGAGATGGCGATGGCGGGGATTTTAGGAACGTTTAATCCATATTGCGTCGCGCCTGTGTGTGGGAAATCATCCATAGATGTTCCCAGCGATCGTACGATAAAACCGATCGCCCCGATCTTGCCTGCCTCGGTAGGCCCCTTGTGACGGTTGATGCCGGCGTTTCCGTACATCGTGCCTGTAGAAAGGAGTGAAAGGTCCATGGGGCAGTTAATGAAAACAATTTTGCCTTTTGCCTCTTCTCCACGCTGCTGCAGATCTTCCAGGGAACTGAATTCTACGACTTTTCCCCTAACACCTTTTTTTCCTGTGCCAACGGAATTGCCAAGAGCAGTTACATTCACCTTTGTTTTGCCTGAATTGGAAATGATTTTGGCGGATTCTTTTTCCCCTCTTACCCACTTTGGAACCATAACCGGTTGTAACCACACAGAATCCAGTTCATAGGATTCCATCAGCGACTTGGTCCACAAAATGGCTTTTTGTGCGTTATCCGATCCGGAGAGTCTCGGTCCGATTTCTTTACACAGGTATCGCAAGTTTTCGTAGCTTTCCCCATTTGTCAATGCGTCGGTAAATAACTTTTTGATCATTACCGAATCCTCCGATTGTGCGATAGATTTTTGATAATAAATAAAAGTTGAAATCAGGGTGATAAGGGTAAATAAGTGGATTTTGTTGTTTTTCATTTTATTCAATTATTCAATTAAGTAAGCATCATTTAACATGTACATAAGATGGTCGGGGTCATCGTAATTAAGCTTGAGTTTTCCTTTAATAGTTATTTTGTCTGATGTGAAATCTATTTCTTCTTTTGAATAAACCTCAATAACAGTTTCGGGACCGGCTGCCCCACAAAAGAAGCACATGTTGAAAGGGTAAGCGGAGAGGACAAAGTATTTATGACCTGTCAGTTCCTTGAGAGGAACGATATAGCCACTAAGATGAATTTCCGTATTGTCAATGGCTTTTACTTTTTCTCCAAATTCCGGATATTCCACTTCGTATTTTTGGGTTTTGTCAGGTTTGATCTTGATCTCAACATCCGATAGGGTTTTCCAGTAATTGCTGCTCTGAGAGAAAACAGTGATTGAGATAAATAATAAAAAATAAGTAAGGCTAAAATTCTTCAAATCGATTCAGTTCTTCCATTTAATGTTACAACCCATACTTGGTTTTTGGTTGATGGTGACTGGTTGTTGAGCGATGATGTCATCCAATGCCTGGCGCAGATCTTTTCCTGTTACGGAAATGTTATTGCCTGGTCGCGAATCATCCAGCTGCCCCCTGTATGCACATGCCAGGTTCTTATCAAAGATGTAAAAGTCCGGCGTGCATGCTGCATCATACGATCGGGCAACTTCCTGTGTTTCGTCAAAGAGGTATGGAAATGGGTAATGAAGCTTTTCAGCAACAATTTTCATTTGTTCTGGCCCATCCTCCGGATAACTCTCAATATCGTTTGAGCTGATTGCGACAAATCCAACACCTTTGCCCTGATATTCATTGGCAATTTTGATTAATTCACTATTTACATGCTTGACAAACGGACAATGGTTGCAAATAAACATCACAACGGTTGCTTTAGATCCTCTTAAATTCTGGAGTCCTAGTACTTTATTGGATTTTGTATCTAATAAAGAAAAATCAGGCGCCAAAGTACCAAGTTGCATCATGTTCGAGAGTGTAGCAGCCATAAGTTGATTTTTTTGATTTAGTGCAAAATTAGTTGTTAACACATGGACATTCAATTTAATCCTTTTCCACTTTTGCAATTCTGGGGATCAGGTACCTTCTTCCGCTTGCAATGTGATGACATAATACACGTGTTCTCCTGCTTTCAAGTTTTTTGAATGTGTTCCCTTTAAAGGAAAAAATATCGCCGTTTTCCAGCTCATCCAGAATAATCACATCTGAAAATCCATCATCATACTTTCTCAGGGCTTTCACCAGATGCATATCAGAATGCGTGCTGGCTTTCGGGTTTTTCATGTGTTTGATCAATACCTTCAGCACATCTTCCGGAAAAATTAAAGCTGAAAGCATGGGCGAAAGGATGTTTTGAAATTCCTTTTTCCATTCTTTTCCATGGGGTAATACTTTTCTCCCATATTTTTCCGTAGTAGTCAGATGGGCAAACTCATGCAAATATGTGATAAGAAAATTGTACAAATTTAGATTATAATTAACCGTAATCGTGTGTTCCTTTCGGTACGGATCGTACTTATAGTCGCCCAGCTTGGTTTGCCTGTTTCTGGATATCTTAAAATGAAAAGGGTTTTTTACCCAAAGATCATAGCAATAATGCACAGCATCAGTCGGCACATATTTTTGCAGAACAGTAAAAAATTTCTGCCTGGAAGATTCCGATAATTTGATCATTTATTCCTGAAAACAACTTTTATAGGAACGCCTTTGAAGTCAAAATGTTCACGCAATTTATTCTCCAAATAACGCTTGTAAGGCTCTTTGATGTATTTGGGATGATTACAAAAAAAGGCAAAAGTTGGTGTTTTGGTTGGAAGCTGGGTGATGTATTTGATCTTGATAAATTTCCCCCGATGTGCTGGCGGCTTGTACCGGTCAATTTCTGCCAGCATTTTATCGTTTAGCTCGGAAGTAGGAACTTTTTTGTACCGGTTTTCATATATCTCCATCGCAGTTTCAATGGCTTTGAAAACACGTTGTTTTTTAAGAACCGAAGTAAACAATATTGGAGCATAGCCTAACGGACCTAATTTTTCAAGGATCGAATCTTTATAAGCATCGGCTGTTTTCGTATCCTTTTCGATCAGGTCCCATTTGTTTACCATGATCATCAATCCTTTTCTGTATTTATTTGCTAATGAAACGAGGTTCATGTCTTGCGATTCCAATCCGTTTTCCGCATCGATCATGATGATCGCCACGTCACAATCCTGAAGAGCCTTGATCGATCTTACAACAGAGTAGAACTCAATATCTTCATGGACTTTGGATTTTTTGCGAACCCCGGCCGTATCGATCAGAACAAAGTCTTTCCCAAATAGGTTGTACCGATTATTGATTGCATCGCGGGTGGTGCCGGCGATGTCTGTTACGATACTTCTTTCCGTTCCCAGTAACACATTTAAAAAGGAACTTTTTCCCACATTTGGGCGACCCATGATAGCTATTTTAGGTAAATCTTTTTCGGGGTCTTCTATGTCTTCCTCAAAATGTTCTACTACCTTATCAAGCAATTCTCCGGTGCCACTTCCATTAATTGAAGAAACGGCAAGGATTTCATCAAAACCAAGGGAATAGAACTCACCAGTTAGAAATGTACGTTGCGAATTGTCTGCTTTGTTGGCTATGACATATATTGGTTTTTTGACCGTTCTCAATACGTTGGCGAAATCTTTGTCAAGATCGTGAAGCCCCTCCGAAACATCCACCATGAACAAGACAACATTCGCTTCATCCAATGCTGAAACGACCTGTTTCCTGATCGCACCTTCGAATACATCGTCCGAACCATGTACATATCCTCCAGTATCGATGACGGTAAAATGTTTTCCATTCCATTCAGCAAAGCCATAGTGGCGATCGCGGGTCACTCCGCTTTCATTGTCCATTATTGCTTTTCTTTCTTCAACCAGACGGTTAAATAATGTTGATTTGCCCACATTTGGCCTGCCCACGATGGCTACGATGTTTCCCATTGATTTGTTATTGAGGTGCAAAAATAAAGAATATTGGATATTATGTTACTAAGTTGCTGATTGATTGAGTTGGGTATTTGGAAATTGGGCATTTGGTATTGAAAAATTGGTGATCGGTTTTCAGTAATCAGTACTCGGTTTGATTACGTTCACTGATTACTATTTCACTGTTTGCTCTGCGTCATGTCCTCTGCAACTTTACACTTTTCTCGGACTGTGCTTCAATAATATCGGATCTTGTTTGAGGAGTTGTGTCAAAATGGAGTACTGTTCAGGATATTTTTCTTTATACTCTTCAGGCTTTTCAAAGAAGTTTTCAATAGCCACAGCAAAAAATTCTTCACGGTTAACACCACCGTATTTTCTGAAAAAGCTGGTATCACCATTGTTAATGATCTCCATGGTTTTTTCGGCTTCCTTTCTCCACATTCTCAATAATTTGCGATTGAGAAAGCCAAATTCACCATTGTTGATTTCATTTTCCAATCTTAATGCGTGAGCCATTTCATGAAGGCCAAGGTTTTTTCCATCCTCTCCATTCATATATCCTCGAGCGAAACTTTTCCATGAAAGGACGATAATTCCTCCGTACATATTCACTTCCCCCTCATGATATCGTCGAAAGATCCGATTGTAGTAATCGTCAGTGTGAATAAGGATTTTTGAAAAGTGCCTCAGGTAAACTTGCGGAAGGCCAAATGTCAACTGGATGGCGCTGGCTGCAACAATGGCTTTGACCTCATCCAATACAACATCAAAATCCCTAGGGATAAACTTTTTCAGATCGATGAATAACTGAACCCTTTTTTCAAAAACTTTTTTATGTGTTGGATGAAGTCCATTGTAATATGGGAAATATTCTTCCAGCGCTTTTTTATATTCTGGTTTGATAGGTTTGATCAAAACATATTTGGCAGCAGGCTCACCAAAAAAATACCTGAACAGATCGAGGGCGATTGAGCTAATGTTTATGAGAATCATCAGGACCACAAGGGCCAAAAGAAAAAATGCAATGGCGTTCAAAGCAAAAAATTAAAATTTGATTTCTAAAAAGTTTTCAAATATAGTGATTTCTATTTTTAGCGGAACAACTGGTAGGTAGGTGTATAAATTAATTTATCCGATAATTTTGACATAAAAGTGAATCAAATTTTTCTCTAAGGAGTAAAATGAAAGGGTTTTAAATATAAAAATCAAAATTTTAGCACATTACCGATCATATTTTTTATTTTTGCGCCGCAAAAAACGGGGAACACCCAACAAGTATATTAAAATAGTTTATCAGCATATTAATTTATTAAAATTTCAAAACAATCAGATCTATGGAAAATAACCTTTCTAACAGGATCAATGCGCTCGAGGAATCTGCTACCATTGCAATGGCGCAGAAAGCCCGCGAACTGAAAGCGCAAGGAATCGATGTAATTAGCTTAAGTCTGGGAGAGCCGGACTTCAAAACACCTGAACACATTCAAAAGGCTGCCAAGGACGCCATTGATTCAGGTAAATTTTTTGCCTACCCACCCGTACCAGGATATCCGGAATTGCGAAAGGGCATTGCTGATAAGCTCAAGAAGGAAAATAATCTGGATTGCACACCGGACAATATTGTTGTTTCTAACGGAGCAAAACACTCCATCGCCAATATCTTCATGGCCCTGATCAACCCAGGTGATGAAGTTATCGTCTACGCTCCGTATTGGGTTTCTTATGTGGAGTTGATCAAGTTGGCAGAAGGTGTACCGGTGGTCATTGGTGGAACACTCGAACAGGATTTTAAAGCTCCTGTTGAGGAATTGAAAAAAGCAATCACGCCAAAAACCAAAGCAATCATCTTTTCATCGCCTTCTAATCCAACAGGTTCGGTGTTCACAAAATCGGAACTGCAGGAAATTGCAGATGAAGTTTTGAAGCATGAAAATGTTTATGTGATTTCTGATGAGATCTATGAATACATCAATTTCATAGGTGAACATGTGAGTATCGGATCTTTACCTGGTATGTTTGAAAGAACCATTGTCGTAAATGGATTTTCAAAGGGATATGCCATGACCGGATGGAGGGTTGGTTATATCTGTGCGCCTTTGTGGATGGCCAAAGCATGCAACAAAATGCAGGGACAGTTTACCTCAGGTGTGAATTCCATTGCACAAAGGGCTGCGATTGAAGCCATTACAGGCGACCAGAAACCAACTCGAAAAATGGCAGAAACCTACAAAAAAAGAAGGCAACTCGTGTTGGAAGGATTGAGTGAGATCCCTGGGATCAAAGCTAATCAGCCGGGCGGCGCATTTTATTTCTTTCCTGACATCAGTGCATTCTTCGGTAAGTCTGATGGGGAAACGACCATCAATGACGCCAGCGATCTGGCCCTTTACATTCTTAACAAGGCGCATGTTTCAGTAGTTACGGGTGAAGCATTCGGAGCGCCTGAATGTATCAGGATCTCCTATGCGGCTTCTGATGACCAGTTGAAAGAAGCATTGAAAAGATTGAAGGAAACCTTAGGAAAACTTAAATAAGGGATGAATAAAAGGCTTCAGGCAGTATTCAATGATTTTTATGACCTGAACATCATGGTCATAGGGGATGTAATGATCGATTCGTACATCTGGGGAAAAGTCAATCGAATATCGCCTGAAGCCCCTGTTCCAATTGTCGATATTTTCAGTAATGAGTATCGTCTCGGGGGTGCCGCCAACGTCGCCCGGAATATTCATTCACTGGGAGCAACACCCATTCTTTGTTCGGTTGTTGGTAACGATATTGAAGGAAAAATAGTGATCGATTTACTCCAGGATGAGGATATTTCATCACAGGGAATCGTATTGAGCAGCGACCGGCAGACTACTGTAAAAAGAAGGATCTTATCCGGTTCACAGCAATTGCTTCGGGTGGATAAGGAGGATAAGCACGATCTGACAGAAAAGGAGAAAAAGGAACTCTTCAGAAGGGTCGAAGGATTGGTCATGCAAGTTGATGCCGTGGTCTTTGAGGATTATGACAAAGGGGTGATTGATTCGGAATTGATTGGTTTTGTCACCGAAAAAGCCAATTCCAGGAATATTCCTGTAATTGTTGATCCGAAGAAAAAGAATTTTCATTTGTACAAGAACGCAACTCTTTTTAAACCAAATTTTAAAGAAATCAAGGAAGGCTTAAACGTAGATATCTCGCTTGATAATTTTGAGGTTTTTAGCAAAACCATCAACCAATTTATCAGGGACATGACGATAGAAGGTGTTCTGCTTACCCTGTCAGAAAAAGGTGTTTACATTGATTTAAAAGGAGAACAGCATCATGTACCTGCTCATGTTCGAAATATTTCCGATGTTTCCGGGGCAGGGGATACGGTTGTCGGGGTTGCTGCGATGTGCCTTGCGCTTGACCTGCCGACGAGAATTGTGGCTGAACTATCAAACCTTGCCGGTGGAATTGTTTGCGAATATGTAGGTGTTGTTCCAATTAACAAGGAACAGTTGATGGAAGAAGCAGAAAAATATGGTATTTTCAAGTAAATGCTTAACCTGAAATCTGAAAAATCCCTAAAGACCTTTTTCCTATCCTATACTGTACTATTCTTACTTAATTTATTTGTCACTGCTTTTTCCTATTCCGGGGTAGCAGAATATTCATATATCGACATTCTCTACCGGTCTGTTAGCCTGATCACATTAACTGGCCAATCGCCCGATAATTTTTATCATACTTATAGCAGCTTCGGTATTTGGGCATATCCTGTTTTAATGCAGATTAATGCATTGTTCTTTTGGATTTGGGTTGGGTTAATCTCAATAAGATTCTTGAATGGGGAGAAGTTAATTTCCTTGTCCTGGAAAAAAATTGTAGGGTTTATTTTACTTTTTGAGGCAATTATATTCCTTGTTTTTTACTATACGGTTTCGGGTGGATTTGAATTTACTTCATTGGGTCAAAGAATTCATTTTTGTCTCACATACAGCATTGGATCACTCTCCAATTTCAGAATTGGATTTCTGCAATCAGGTTCAGTTAATTACAATCCCGATGATCTTTTACTATTTAATCTGACCATGTTTGGAAGTGCGGTATTGGGTAGTCTGGGGTATTTGACCATCATGGATTTAGTTCATCCAAAAAATCTGAGAAAGAGATTAGAAAATGCTGAGATTGATTGGAAGTTGTATACCAAACATGCCTTTTACGGAACATTTATTCTCTTGGGCACATCTTCGATTCTTTTCATAATTATTGAGACAAATGGAATCTTTCAAGGATTAGTGACGCTGGAAAAGATCTTTCAATCTAGCTTTTTGTCTGTAAGTTCAAGATTTGGCGAGGTTGGAATGAACAGGCTTGTTGACCTAAATTCATTTTCTGTTTTCATCTTCCTGGCATTGGTTTTTGTCGGAGGGGCATCGGGTTCAATAACCGGTGGACTAAAAATATCTTTGTTCTATTTTCTCTTTAAAGGGCCATTTTTAAAGAGCCTGGTAAAAATACTATTGATTTATCTATTGTTTCAATTTCTGTCAGCAATGGTTCTGAATATGCTATTGCCATATTATTCTTTTAAGCAATCCATCATACTTCAGTTCTGTTTGTTTTTTAATACAGGATTAGGAGGGATTTCTCCCGAACCTGATTTACTCAAGATCTATTCCTCTTTACTTATGTTGCTTGGCCGGATCGCAATCTTCTTGTTACCTTGGTATATTTTAAGTAAAATTAACCATCTGAAAATTCAGAAAGATTACTTAATCTGAAAATGCATCCGGTACTATTTGAATTTAACTCACCTGACTTTTTAAAGGGCATTTTCCCTAACACCGTAACCATTTATACCTATGGGTTTTTAATTGCAGTTGGTGTATTTCTGGCATACTATTACACTGCTTATAATGCCAAAAAACAGTTTAACCTCCCATATGACCAAACCCAGGTTATGATCATTTTAATAATCATTGCGGCAGTAGTTGGAGGGAAATTTTTTGTCATTTTTGAAGATCCCGGCCGATATCTAAGCCACCCTCGGGAACTGTTTGAAAATTTTGGTAGTGGGTTTGTTTTTTATGGGTCGCTAATCTTCGCCATTCCCACAATTTATTTATTTATCAGGTATCATAAACTGCCCTTGCTGCCTATGCTTGATATCATTGCAGGTACGGCATGCATAGTCCATGGTACAGGGAGATTGGGTTGCTTCTTCGCAGGATGTTGCCATGGAAAACCGACAGATTCATTCGTCGGAGTGAACTTCCATGCGGGTAACGGTATCGATGCCAATTTACATCCTACTCAATTGTACAGTTCCATTTTGATTTGGGGAATATTTATTTACATCCTTAGTTTAAAAAGGAGACAGGAATTTCAGGGGCAACTGTTTTTCACCTATTTAATTTTATATTCCATCGGGCGCTCGGTCATTGAAATTTTCAGGGGGGATGAAAGCAGGGGCTATGTCATCGAGAATGTGATATCTAATTCTCAATTCATTTCACTTATTATCTTTTCAATTGGCATTTATTTTTATGTGAAGCTCAAAAATAATAAGAAATACAGCTTAAACAGAGGCTAGATTCTTACAGAAAGTTTTTTGGGGAATACATTGAACTGAAAGGTATCTGATTCAAAGAACTCGCCATCCATATGGGCTTTGATTTTCTTATCAGAATGGACTTCAAAAGATTTACATTTTAAAAACTCCACTTTTCGAGACCACCCGTGTTTTCCTTTAAAAACCCATGGCATGACCAACAATTTTTCAATCAAGGTAATTTTTTTTATGATGCACACATCCAACAACCCGTCATCATTTTTAGCATTCGGATTCGTAACAAATCCACCACCAAATGTCGATCCTTTAGTAGCAGTAACACTAAATATTTTCTTCGCAATTTTTTTTCCATCGATATCCATTTTTACCTTCCAATATCTGGGAAAAGGTAGTAACTGCAAAACTATTGACAGGTAGGCCCAATGACCATGTTTTTTAAGCTTTCTTTTGTTGAGTTTTTCGACAACGCATCCATCGAATCCAATTCCCACGCCATTAATAAAATATCGGTCATTGCAAGTTCCCACGTCAATTGTCGTAGTTTTTCCTTTCAAAATACTGATCGCTTGTTTTCGAAAATCCAACTCGGGTTGAAAGTTTTTGACGGCGTCGTTTCCCGTTCCATTGCTGATGACATTGAATGTGAAATTAAAATGTGGAATTGCATTCAGGCATATATTGATGGTTCCATCGCCGCCGATGATCACAATGTCTGTAATGTCCTGATTATTTTGAAAAAACTTTTTAAGCCTTTCAACGGGATTTTCTTTTTCGGTAAGATAGATACGATACGTATGCTTGGATTCTTTAAGGTAGCCAACAATTTCCTCGAGCTTTTCAAGATATATGTGTTTGCCCGCAACCGGGTTGACGAGAAGTAGAAAAACCTGTTGAGGTTTTGTTAGATCAGTGGATTTTGGCGTCGATTCCGGCGTCAAGGATTGCGTTTTTGAGTGGTTCCAATTCCGAATAATTGCCTTTTTTTACACAGCACTTTCCTTTGTAATGAATAATATATGTGCATTGTTCAGCCTGTTGTGGTGTATGTCGACAAACCTTGATCAGTGTATTGATCACGTGATCAAATGTATTATAATCATCGTTGTAAACTACCAGGTCAAAAAAGCTCTCCGTGGTAATGTCTTCCAGCTGCTCTACTAATTCTTCTACATCGAAATTATACTCCATAGACCAAAAAATTACTTCACAAAAATAAAAAAAATAATCATTTTTAGCACTTATAAATTTTTAAAAATGAGTTCTTCTATAGTCGCCGCCATAATTTTAGGATATTTTGTTGTATTAATAATCGTTTCTCTTTTCACATCCAGAAAAGCAGACACGACTACTTTTTTTACCGCCAACCGGCAATCTCCCTGGTATCTGGTAGCATTTGGAATGATCGGCGCTTCCCTTAGCGGTGTCACTTTTATATCCGTTCCTGGTGAGGTCGGAAACACACAGTTTGCCTATTTTCAGGTTGTTTTGGGCTATTTGTTAGGATATTTTGTCGTGGCAAAGGTTCTTCTACCTCTTTACTACAAACTCGATCTGATTACCATATACACTTACCTGGAAAACAGATTTGGACGAAATTCATATAAAACAGGGTCATTTTTCTTTTTACTTTCCCGTACAATAGGTTCTTCTTTCCGGTTATTCCTGGTGGCAATGGTTTTGCAATTGGCCATATTTAACGACTGGGGGATTTCCTTCGAAGTTTCCGTCTTATTGACGATTGTTCTCATCTGGATCTATACGTTCCGCGGAGGGATCAAGACCATTGTCTGGACAGACACATTGCAAACTTTGATGATGCTCGTGGCGGTGGTTTTTACCATTGTCATTATTTTAAAAGACATGAATCTGGGGATAATGGAACTACCTCAGGTGGTCAAGGATAGTGGATATTCTCAAATGTTTTTTTGGGAAGGAAATTCAAAGATCAACTTCTTTAAGCAATTCTTTTCCGGTGCATTCATTACCATTGTTATGACGGGACTTGATCAGGATATGATGCAGAAGAATTTAACATGCCGTAATCTACAGGAATCTCAAAAAAATATGCTTTGGTTCAGCATTACCCTTGTTTTTGCCAATTTACTGTTTTTATCACTTGGGGCTTTGCTCTATGTATTTGCCGAGCAAAACGCTGTTACTTTACCTCAGGCGGCCGAAGTTGACAAACTGTATCCTTTTCTTGCATTAAATCACTTTAATGATGCAACGGCCATCCTTTTCATGCTGGGGATTACTGCGGCTGCCTACTCAAGCGCCGATTCAGCTTTAACAGCCTTAACAACAACATTCTGCGTGGATTTTATGAATTTTTCAGGTAAAACAGAAAAGGAAAAAAAGAAATTGAGGTTGATTGTTCACGCAGGTTTTTCGGTTCTGCTCTTTTTTGTGATTGTCGTTTTTGAAAAATTAAACAACGATAGTCTGATCAATTCACTGTTTACAGCTGCTGGTTTTACATATGGTCCATTATTGGGACTATTTTCTTTTGGTTTACTGACCAAATTTCAAATAAAAGATAAATGGGTTCCGATTGTGTGTGTCATGGCGCCGATCGTGTCCTACATTTTAAATAGCAATTCAAAAGAATGGTTTGGTGGGTTTGAATTTGGATTTAGTATCCTGATCGTCAATGGATTGCTGACTTTTATCGGTTTATTGGCTATCTCCAAAAGATAAATACCGCTTATAATAAATTTCCATCTTACATCGAAAAAATACGTACCTTGTAATGTAAGGTACTATTTAATAAAAAGAACATGGATCAATACATTAATTTCAATCACCACAAACGCGTGCTGGGTATTTTGTTCCTGGTATTTTCTATCATCAACATTCTTCTCGTAGTTGGGATTTTTACAATTGCTGCAACGGTACTACCATTCATTGATTTGCCACATGAAGATGTTCTCGTCATTGAATTAATAAAATATTCTGTCCTTACGTATGTAGTTCTTTTTTCCGTTCCATCGATCATCGTTGGTTTGGGTTTGATCAATCAAAAGGATTGGGCTCTGACGGGGGCGTTAGTCATAGGTATTCTTGCATTGCCTATTTTTCCAATATGGACATTCGTTGGTGTTTATGCTATTATAATATTTTTCCTTTATCAGGGTGAGAAATCCAGAATTGAGGTAAAAAGTTCCCAATCTAAAGGTTAATCTAATCATTGGATTCTGATAACTTCAATTGCGTTTTGAGAATAAGAATTGAGGGGTAAAAGAAAGGAAATGATGCAAATTAAAATTTTGAAATTCAAAAAATGAAATAGATTTTTAATAAAAATCACTCCAATCATTTTATGAGCACTGCCTTATCATGTGTTTAAATTTTTGAATAGAGAATGTGAAAAAATAGCGTATTTATGTAAGATAATTTACTTTTTAAAGTGGCTATTATTCAGTACTTTTAAAATATTTTACTTTTTTTGTAAAACGCGAACCAAATATTTATTAATAATTCAAAAATATGAAAGCTTTTAAATTTGCATTTTTAATTATGGCATCTGCCAGTTTGATATTTTTTGCCAACTGCGGTGGTAACGGCGGGGGAGATGACGAACCTACGGAAAGGGAACAAAGAATAGCATTAATTACCGATCATCAATGGTCTTTGAGCAGTATTGTTTTACCTGATGTTAATGCTACGGAAGAAGCTGAATGGGATAATTTTACTGTTTCTTTTTCTAGCAGTAATATGACAACCAATGGTTATCCTGCAGGTGCACAAGCTGTTTGGCCGAGTGGAACCTGGTCGCTTAGTGACAATCTTAATACGATTACAAGACAGGATGGCGTGGTAATGAATATTGTTACCCTGACCGAAAGTGCTTTTACGGTTTCTTTCACATTGCCCGATCAGGATATTGGAGGATCAAGAATTGCAGCTCTTGGCGGTGATTACACCTTCAATTTGGAATAAGAAAAAATAACTGATAAAATATAGATAAAGGGATCTCAGATGGGATCCCTTTTTTTATTGCCTGTCGATACCATCCAGAAAATCTCTGATCAGTAAAAAGTAATTGTTGTATTCGTTTAGTTTGAGTGTTTGAGGAGAATCGAAAATATCATGGTAGTAAGTAGTCCCTCCAAGTGTATAAATAAAAAAGCTTTTGACACCATTCTGAAAAAATGGACAGTGATCGCTGTTGCAGGCGTCTCCTCTGGCTGTCACCTTTTTGAGATAATTTTTCTGTTCGTTAATTGATCTTAGGGTATTAAACTCATCCTCGAATATTTTTCCGTTTACGACTGTTATTCCATCCACACCCGTGCCGGCAAGGTCAAGATTGACCAACACTTTAACTTTTGGTAAACTGAAAACCGGATTTTGGACAAAGTACCCGGATCCCACAAGACCTGCCTCTTCACCTGCAAAAGCAATAAAATAAACAGTATGTTTGGGTGGATGTGCTTGAAAGTATTTGGCCATATCAAGCATCATGGCCACTCCGGAGGCATTGTCATTCGCACCGGGGAATAAAGCCTGACTTCCCATCATCCCTAGATGGTCGTAATGTGCTGATACAACTAATATCGTGTCCGGATTTTCAGTTCCGGGAATATACCCTATGACATTTCTTGACCGGTAATTTTTCAAATATTCAGCTTCTGTGGTAAACCTGACTTTCTCAGGTTTTTGATCAATGCTGTCCTTAAATACCGTGAAAATCGATCGAAAGCCTTGTTTATTGGAAACATACCAGGGTTGCTTTCCCTTTTGATAGATGATCAACGCCTTTGCCTGTATGTTCTCCTCAAATTTCATGTATTGGATAAATTCCATGACTTTCTCCTTTTCCCGGTTGTTCAGGCTATCTGATTGAGTCAGATCGATGGAGATAACCTTACCTTTTTTTACTTTTTCTATCCATTCTGTTCCGAAAATGTCCTTTAATTCAATTTCTTCAACTTGCACTTTTCCCTTGCCAGATCCTGAAGCGGGATCAGCTAAAAACTCAATACCTGGTTTGAGTTGTACGTCATCAAATTCGAGACGGACTATGCCCGGAAGGGTATTGACATTGTGGTTAAATACCTGAAAGTAGCTTTCATTGTAAGGTAATAATCCAATCTGCTCGTATTCAGACCTGATAAATTCTGAAGTAATAGAATCACCGAGATTAACATAGCCGCGACCATAAAAAGAGGGAGAGCTCAGTGTATCGATTATACCTCGGACATACTCCTTGTTTTGACTGAATCCTTGAAATGTAAACTGAAATGTTAAAAAGAAAGTTAAGATTCTACTGATCATAAATTGTGCTATGCCTTTCAAGGATAAAACTAAAGAATTATTGTTGACAGCAAATTTCTGAGAAACTATAGATCAAATTATTGTGGGAATTAAGCGGTTATTGTTGGATGACCTCTACTTTGTATTGGGTTTCATTTTCTCCCTCAGTTTTCAAGACACCTTTGATAGGGCTGCAATCATCATAATCTGTTCCATGACAAACCTTTATGTAATGGTTATCTCTGACAAGATTATTGGTCGGGTCAAAACCAACCCATCCTACCCCTGGAATAAGCGATTCAATCCAGGCATGCATCAGAATTGATCCGGTAAATTCGTCTCCCTGGTTCAAATATCCTGAAACATAACGACCAGGAATGTTATTCGCTCTTACAATTCCCAGAAATAAATGAGCGAAGTCCTGGCAAACTCCTTTTTTCTTTTCCATCGTGGAGTAGGCATTCTGACTTAAAGAAGTGTCATCAGGTTTAAACTCAAATTCAGCATGAATTTTTTGGTTGATCCTTAGCAAAAAATCAAACACAGTTTCATTCTCAGTCTTTCTCCACTCTTTGCTGATCTGGTCCGGGTGAACATCTGTATAATGCGTGTCAACAAGAAATAAATGGTTGTCAATTTTGAACTCATAAGAATTCAATATTTCATTTTCCTGAGGAAGTGATAAACCTTTGAACTCAAAAGGGTTGATCTTTAAAACTTTAACTTCACATTCCATTAGCAGGTGAAGTTCGTTGAACTCTTTCAGAGAATGGATCATGAGTTGGTTGAAGCCAAAGTGATTCTTGATAAAAAAACTATGCTCTTTCAAAGAATTCTCAACTTTAAACTTGATCAATTGTTGTTTATCTCCTCCACAGGGTACGACTAAAAATGAAAAGAAAGACTCGCCAACATGGTTTTGGTACTTATTCCATGTTTCATACCTGATTTTATAAGTAGGCATTGCTAATAACTCAAATATTCTTTCGACAACATGTTAGTTAGATTGTAGAGGTAGTCAAGTGTTTTTTCTACAAATTCTATTGGTTTTTTCTCAAAATCCTCAACGGTAGAGTAAGTGAGGTATTCCTTAATACGTCCTATTTTCCACTCTATGGAGTTTTTCCTGATTTGCTTGTATGGCCATATCTCTGCGAGGTATTCCTGAAATTTTGTAATGTTATAAAGAATTGATCGAGGGAAATCAGGATTGAGAACAAGAAATTCCAAAGTGTTGTTCAAAACAGGAGAGGTCTTGTAAGTTCTGCGGTACATGTCCAATCCCTCACAAGATCTCAATAGTACACCTAGTTGATAGGACATGATGGTTGCAGAAGCTTTCATTTCTTCCAGCTTGTAATAATTTTCCAGCTTACTGATGATGATCCTGCAAATCTGGGCAGCGCGCTCCAGGTGAAGGCCCATGTTGATAAAAGCCCAGATTTCATCATGCAAAAGTGTGTTTTGGATATTGTGCTTAATAATAGCGCAATTTTCAATATTGGTTTGAGTGAAGTCATACAGACCTCTTGTTTTATAATACTCTTCCGGGTAATCGTGTGTAAACCGATAAAATTTATTAACGATGTTAAATAATTCTGTTGAAATAAGGTCCCGTGCTCCTCTGGCATTTTCCCTTGCCTGCTGGACGGTCGATTTAATCGAAGACGGGTTGCTTTCATCCATCGCAACTACCAATAAGACATCTTCTTCCAGCAGGTGATTTTCTTCAACAGGCATGCCTACCATGCTCATGATGGAATGCAAAGCCATTTCATTCTGGATTTCGAGAGGTGATTCCAGGGATGAAAAATATTGAACTCTTAAAAACCTGCACAAGTGTTCTGTTCGTTCGATATACCTTCCGAACCAAAATAGGTTGTCTGCTACTCTTGATAACATAGTTTAATTTTGAATTACCCAGGTGTCCTTAGAACCTCCACCCTGAGACGAATTTACGATTAGATTTCCTTTTCTTAAAGCTACCCTGCTGAGACCGCCTTTCAATACAAAACTTTTATCTTTTCCCAAAAGGGTAAATGTTCTTAAGTCGATATGCCTGGGTTCGAAGCAATTTGTTTCTTCTATAAACGTCGAATGAACGGAAAGCGACATGATGGGCTGGGCCACGTAAGAACGCTTATCATGAAGAACCTTTTGCTTCATTTCTTCTATCTCTTCCTTCGTAGCTTTGTTGCCGATAAAAATACCGTACCCTCCGGATTGGTCAACTGGTTTTAGAACCAGTTGATCCATGTTTTCCAAAACATATTTACAATCATCCTCCTTGTCACAACGGTAGGTTTGAACATTGCTAAGTATCGGATCTTCATCGAGGTAATATTTTATGATATCGGGAACATATGCATAAATGGCTTTATCATCTGCGGCGCCTGTTCCGGGAGCATTTATGAGGCTAATGTTTCCTTCACGGTAAACGCTCATAATTCCAGGTACGCCCAGGGCTGACTCTGGATTGAATACAAGTGGATCCATGAAATCATCGTCTACCCTGCGGTAAAGCACATCCAGCTTTTGCTTGCCATAGACCGTTTTCATGTACACAAATCCATTCTCAACGAACAGATCCCGGCCTTCCACGAGCTCTACCCCCATACTCTGGGCAAGAAATGCATGTTCAAAATAGGCAGAATTAAAAATCCCAGGTGTCAAAATTGCACAAACTGGTTCATCAACTCCTTCCGGCGCGACTGATTGCATGCATTCAAAAAGTTTTTCGGCATAATCTGTTATGAGGGCTACTTTAAACTTTTTATACATATTGGAAAACGTTTTTTTCATCGCTTCCCTGTTGCTCAGTACATAGCTCACGCCCGATGGACACCTTACATTATCTTCGAGGACGTAGTAATTCCCATCCTTATGTTTGATCAGGTCCGTTCCGGAAATATGGTTGTATATTCTTCCGGGAGGGACAAAATCAAGCATTTGCTTCAAATAATTTCCTGATGAAAAGATCAATTCATGAGGAATCAGGCCCGACTTAAGTATTTTTTTATCATTGTAGAGGTCTTCCAGAAATAAATTAATGGCTGTATTTCTTTGAATCACGCCATCTTCAATATGCTTCCATTCATTTTTTGGGATAATTCGAGGGAAAAGGTCGAAAGGAAATATTCTCTCAATACCCTGGTTGTTTTCGTTGTAAGTGGCAAATGTTATTCCCTGGATGAGGAAGGACAATTTTGCAGCTTCGTTATATCTTTTGAAGCCATCCAGATCAAGACTGCTTAAATATTTATGAATGGATTTATAGGCTTTTCTGACTTCACCATTCGTATCATAAACTTCGTCAAACTTCTCAATATCGATTTCATAGTTTTCAAATAGATCTTTGGCGGATGCGGTTTTCATATATGGAAATGTTATAAAGCCTAATTTCAATAAATTAATAAAATAAAATATCAAATCACAATGAGAAGGCTGTTTTATTATGGTATTCGCAATAATTTATTATATTGACAATAAATTACATAATTTTGTGAAAGATTATCAGGATTGTATTTCCATTATTGTAAATGACGCAAATTTGCGCGTGATGTGCGTTTTACCATTTTCAATTTTTGGCATGACTGTTCTCAAAACTTTTCTTAAAATAAAGTTCGGGCAACATAATTTTTATTTCCCGATTAGTTCCTTCTTTCAACCAGTAGAGAATTAAATTTACTTTCGCACCTTCTTAAATACAATTACTATTCACCCCCACAATCAAGTTAGGTAAAAATTGGACCACTCCACTGCAAGAATTCTTGTTTCACAACAGTCATATTAGTTATACCATTTAACTGAGACAAAAGATTGACAACTTTTTTCTTTTAAGTTACGTTACTTTAAATTATAATTACGTAACCAAAAATTTTTATCATGAATCAAATTTCTAATGCAGACAAACAGGCCCGCTTCCGCAAAAAGGAACATCTCAAACGCGAGGCTGACAAGATTTTTCGTCAATGGGAGGTTTCACCTACAAGGTGGAGGAACTCAAGAACACCGCAAGAGGTGCGTCACGCACTTGATAAAGCTGTAGCCCTTCCCTCTGGATGGATGGAGGAAGATTACGAATACGCTGTAAAAAACCTTGGCCAAATTCATTTGGATTTAATCTCTTCCGTAGATCAAATTGCCAATGACGTCGATGGCGATTGGGATTCTCATTCAACCAAGTTTATGACAACACCCGATCCAGCCAAATTTATTTCCGACAATAAAGTGGCAATTGAGAAAGCAAAGGCTTTGGCATCCCATATAATCTCTGCGCTGAAGCTATCGGGATGTACTGATGCAGATCAAGCAGCCGCCCTAATGGAAGCGGTGCGTTTTGTGGGGCAGTCCCTGGTAAGTAATCGTGAAATTCACCGATCTCAGGCAACTGCCATGTGCCTAGCGAGTATAGGTCCCCAATATGATCGCCCGGAGTGGTTTGCTGGGCAGTTTGCCAATACAATAGGCTGGCAGGTTGATAAGGAAATTGCACGTGAGATTGGGAAGCATTTGAGCAAATTCAATCATAAAGACAGGCCATGAAAGAGATTGGTTTACATGACTTTTACTGCGAAGCGGATTGCCTCTATGACGGGGAACGGTATTCGGTCCGTGATAACGGGTCAGTATTGCGTCATCCCCGCACAGGAAAGCGTCCACGCCCAACCGATAACAAATGGACTTTCGGTAAGCCAAATAGTCAAAACGGATATATGCATATAGCCTCGGTTCGTATCCATCGTATAGTGGCAACAGCGTTTCATGGTGAACCGCCGACACCTCAGCATGTTGTTGACCACATTGACACAAACCGGCGGAACAACCGGCCCGAAAACCTGCGATGGATGACGCGGTTGGAAAATGCACTTTCAAACCCCATTACGAGAAAGCGGATTGAGCTTATATGCGGCAGTATTGAGGCATTTCTCGAAGATCCATCAAGATTAGGCCATAGCAAACTTGATCGTAATTTTGAGTGGATGCGTACCGTCAGTGTATCAGAAGCACAATCATGCCGGGAACGTATGAATATCTGGGCCAAAAGCGACAAGCCTCTTTCAGGCGGTTCATTAGGAGAATGGGTGTTCAAGCCCATTGAAAATCAAGACTGCATGTCAGAAACAACGCAGGGAGCAACCGATTTGATAATGGCAAAAACACAAGGCGCCACCCAACGTAAATGGCGTACTCCAACTGAATTTCCATGTTGCCCGCAAGGATCAGAAGAAAATCCAATTGCAGCTTACGCAGAAAGATTGAAGGCTGGCGCTATATTTTCCCGTAGTGACTTTTCGACAATTATTGTTTTGGATTCCGGAGTAGCAGAAGACGGCCAGTCAGCCTGGGTAATGTGCGAACAAACCCAAACCGATGCTCTCAAACCATGGTTGCTCGCGCAGATCGCTTACGAAGATGAATTGTACGTGCATACAAGTTTCGGGACGTTCTTCAGCAAGGAGGGTGCAGAAAAGCAGTTCTGTCTTGCTCTCGGGCTTGAATGGACTGGTAGCGATACCTTTGATGATTACTGCTAGCGATTAGTTTGGATAAGAGCCTCATTATTTCAGATATGTTTCATGTGAAAAAGACAGTCGATTAATGATGTGCCTAATTGATTTTCAGAATTGAATGAGTAGGACTCGAACCTACGTCCGCCAGCCTTTAGATTTACAAAATATAGATATTCGAAGAATATTACTATTAAGAATGTGGGTATGTGGGTAACCCGTAGGGTTATCCATATATCCACATTCCAAGAGGGGGGTTCCAAGGGGGGATTTTCTTCAACAAAAACATGTGGATAACTTTAAGGCCTTTTTCCCTTTTAGGAAAAGGGAAGAATGGGGTGAACTTTTCCGCCGACCAGGTTAACGGCCTATCGCCAGTATCAGTCCCCATTCTTCTTAAAGTTGCCTTTAGGACCAATTAGAATTTTAGGTTTACAGACCTTCTAAAGGTGATAGTTTGGGCAACTATTTTAGTTAATCTTAATATCAAAGTTATGAAGTTTAAAGGGTTTATTGGCATTGACGTAAGCAAATCTGACATTGATGTGTTCATCCATTGTAAAAAGCTGCACACTAAATTCAACAACAATGAAACCGGGTATAAAGAAATGGTCAAGTGGATCAAGGCAAATGTTGAGTGTGGGCTGGGGGATATCCTGTTTGCCTTTGAGCATACCGGCTTGTATTCGTTAAACCTGTCCCTGTTTTTAGATGAGGGCCAACATAAATTCACCATCATCCCAGGGCTGGAATTGAAAAGATCGCAGGGGATTTCACGTGGCAAATCCGATAGGTCCGATGCCAGGAGGATAGCCGGGTATGCCTACGAAAAAAGGGAAAAGATCAAACTGTACCAAATGCCTTCGAAAACTATCCAGAAAATCAAGAGGTTGTCCTCCTATCGGGAAAGCTTGGTCAAAGAAAGGGCTGCCGTCAAGGGCCGGTTAAGGGAATACGAGACCTTCCTCGATCAGGGAGAAAACAATGTATTATTCGAATCCCATCAGAAGTTGAAGGCCTTCTTGGATGAGGAAATCAAAAAGATAGAAGATGAGATGAACAGGCTGGTCATGGAAGACGAAGAACTTAAAAAGCAGTTCGACCTGATCAACAGCATTAAGTGTGTAGGGCCGCAGACAGCTTTGATGATGATTGTGCTCACAAACGGGTTTACTACGTTCGAAAAATGGAGGAAATTTGCCTCTTATGCTGGTATCGCGCCTTTTCCAAACGAATCTGGGACTTTTAAAGGAAGGACTAAAACAAGCCATTTGGCCAACAAAAGAATGAAAGCTTTATTGAGTAATTGCGCCACTTCAGCGATTCAATTCAATGCTGAAATGAAGCTGTATCACATGAGAAGGGTTGCAGAAGGCAAAAATGAAATGAGTACCATAAATATCGTCAGAAACAAATTATTGTCAAGGATCTTTGCAGTGGTACAAAGAGGTACTCCTTATGTGGATACATATGGGTTCGCAGCATAAAAATTGTAATATTTTTATTGCTTAAGTCTTAGAATACTGGCGGAAATAAATGGTGTTTTTATTAATGTTTTTAATCGAACTCAGGTTAAATATGTCTATTTGATTATTCACTACCAATAATAAAATGTGAACGGACATATTATAAGCAAGTCGTTATTCATTGAATTGGTTTTGATGGGTTTCCATATATGAAGATGGAGGTTGACCATAAAATTCTTTAAAGGCATTAGAAAAATGAGCAATGTTTGTAAAACCTACAGCAAATGCTACTTCTGATATATTCATGTGTTTGTCAGATAGCAAATTGGCGGCCTGATGGAGGCGAATATTTCGCACAAAGTCTCTTGTAGATTGATTGGTTAGCTCCTTCAATTTCCGGTGAAGGTGTACACGGCTGATACCAATTTCATGAGCAAGCATTTCTACATTAAGCTCGGGATTACTAATGTTTGCATTTACCACATCAATTATTCTCAACAGTAATTTTTCATCAGGTGATTTGAGAGCTATCTTTTTGATTTTATCATCCTGCCTTTGACTACCACTAAAGCTATTTCTTAACATTTGCCTGTTTTTGAGGATATTCTGTACCGTTTTTCGCAATATATTTATGCTAAAAGGTTTTACGATATATGCTTCTGCGCCAATACCTAACCCTTTCAGATTATCTTCTTCCTTCGATTTTGCTGTCAGAAGAATGACCGGCACATGGTTGATGTTCACATTTTGTTTGATTTTCCGGCAAAGGGTAATTCCATCCATTTCTGGCATAACCACATCACTGATGACCAGGTCTGGTGGGGTTTTCAGTACAAAAGATAATGCTTCCTTCCCATTTAGAAACTGGACAACCTGGTATTCGATTGATAGTTCCTGGCGAATATATTCAGCGATCTCTTTATCATCGTCAACAACTAAAATCTTTCTTTTTGAACCGGATTTAACTTTTATTTCATCTTCGATTTCGATCAGATCAGGATAGGTAAGTTCAGTTTCATGCGCATGGTGTTTATCATGATCAATGAGCATTTCATTTTCATTCAGATGCCTGTTGCCTAAAGGAATCCGAATGGTAAACCGGCAACCTTCCTTGTCAATATTATTTTTCGCTGTGATGGTACCATGATGAAGCTCCACAATAGAGCGGGAAAGGTGAAGACCAATTCCAGTTCCGTCGAAGCTATTATGTTTACCATCGTTTACTTGATAAAAACAATCGAAAACCTTTTCCAATTCATTTTGGGGTATACCAATTCCACTATCTGAAATAACAATTTGTGCAAATGAATTGAGTCCAATATCTGGTAAATTGATCTCAACTTCACTTATGCTTATATCTATCTTTCCATCTACCGGGGTAAATTTTATGGCATTTGACAAGACATTAATGATAACTTTATCAAAGTTGCCAGGATCAATCCAGGCTGTAATTTCTTCTGTTTTAAACTGAAAGTTGATATTCACATTTTTCAATTTAAGCTGTTCCTCAAAAATATCACACAGCTCTTTTACGTAGCCTACAATTTCTGTTTGTTCAAATTTCAATGCGAGCTGGCCTTTATCAATTTTTTGAATATCCATTAACTGGTTGACCAAATGAAGAATCCGAACCGAGTTACGGTTCATAATGGTATATGACTTGTGACGTTCGTGATCCCTATCTTTTTGAATGAGTTTTTTAAGTGGGCTAATAATCAATGATAAAGGGGTCCGGATTTCATGGGCAACGTTGATGAAGAACTGCAATTTTGCATCATTGATCTTTTTCGCTTGTATATGTTCATGTATTTTTTGACGGGTACGTTTTCTTTGGCGTACTTCGCGGGAAACCAAGACAATGATTAACACAAATAAAAGTATGTATGCTATTTTGGCCGTGTTGGTAAAATACCATGGTTGATGGATAAATATGTTTATTTCCTTTTCATTCGATATAGTATTATAATCTTTGGCCCTGACGGTGAATGAATATTGACCTGGTGAAAGGTCATTAAATGTCACGGTGTTTGTTCCTTGTCTTAAGCTGATCCAATCCTTATCATTTCCAACTTTATACATGTAGCTGATTCGTTCAGGGTTTGAATAATCCATAGATGAAAACTCAATGGTAAAGGAATTATCACGATGAGATAAATTGATTTGGTCTGCTTCAATCAATGGAGAATCAATGATGTCAAAAGGCCCTGATTTCATGCCAACATTTACAGCCCTATCATGAATATAAAATCCAGTAAAAAACACATCCAATTTTCTGCCTTCATCTTTTATTTCCAATGGATTAAAATGCGTAATGCCATGAATGCCTCCAAAGTAAAACCTGCGACCTTTATCTGAAAATCCGGATCTAAGAGTGAATTCGTTACCTTGAAGCCCATCGTAGCTAAAATAGTTAATGAAGGTTGCCGTTTTGGGATCCATTTTAGAAATGCCATAATTGGTACTTATCCAAATGTTTCCAACTGTATCCTCGGCAATAGAACTGATGACATTACTTGGTAAACCATCTTGTATTGAAAATGAATTAATCTGTTCGGAGATAGGGTCAAGATTAAATAGTCCCTGGGAAGTGCCAATCCATATTAAACCTGTTTGATCTTCAAATATTGTATTGATAGCATAATCAGGCAATAAACGGTTGACACCAAAGGCAGAAGTAAAGCTATTGGCTTTTAGATCCAGACAACCCAAGCCTATAACGGTACCAATGTATAACCTGTCGTCACTTGAGATCAATAGTGAATTGATAAAGCGGTTTATTATTTCATCCGATTTACTGTGAAAACTCTCAGACTTTTCACCACTGAAGTGTTTGGTTTGCTCAGTTTTTAAATTATAGCAATACAATCCTGAACCGAGTGTGCCAATCCAGAGGTTTTTGTTGCCATCTTCAACGATGCTAAAAACAGGTTTGAACCAATCAGGCGTTTCTTCTAAAATGTGATTCATAAGGTCGCAGTGGCCGGTTTTCCTATTCAACCTAACCAGACCTTTGTCATAGGAACCCAACCAAAAATTGTTTTCCGAATCTTCAAAAGCCGCCATGATGGTTGATGGCATAGCTGAAGCATTGCCTGTATTTTTGTAATGGGTTTTTAGGTTGCTCAACGTGTCGAGCTTATAAATTCCATCACCGTCAGTTCCTACCCACAAAGAGCTATTGCGATCCTTAGACAGGGTTGTAATATTACTGGAACCAATAATATTGTTTTTGATGGATTTATAACCAATATACTGGAAATTGTTGCTGCTGGCAGGTAACATGACAACACCTTTTTGATAAATGCCAAGCCAGATATTTCCAACGCGATCTTCTATTATAGAGGTGATTTTTGATTTTGAAAAATCAAATGTTGAAATATTGAAATTACCACTGGAGAATTCCCTGTTTATTGGATTGAACAACATCAACCCTTCCCCTTCTGTACCTACAAGTATTTCCCCTTCCTGGTTCAGGTAAAGAGTATTTATTGGGAGTTTATTGTTATATCCTTTTGCCGGTAACAGATTAAATTTTTTCTGATCCCTATCGTAAATAAACATTCCGTTTCGATTGCATCCGGCATAGAAATTTCCATTTTGATCTTCAGCGAAACTTCTTATCTCCATTTGAGATCCGGTTTCATCAAAGAAAAAGTTTTTCCATTCATTATTATCTGCAAGACAATAAACTCCTTTGTTTTGTGTGTCAATCCATAAATTTTGAAAACTGTCTTCATAAAGGTTCTCGATAAACAGACTTGGTATAAGGGATGGCTCCTGAATCGCTAAAAATGAGCCACCTTCCCGTGCCCTAATTAATTTGAATAACCCAAAACCTGATGTACCGATAATTAATTTCCCATTACGACGCTCTATAATAGAAGTGACGAATGCTGACAAAGTATCTCCGCTTTCAGAAATCAGAGGAATAGTGATAAATTTATCAGCCGCGAAATCGTATTGCTGAATGCCACCAGCAAAGCCAACAAATAAATTGCCTTGGCTATCCTCACACATTACATGAACAAAATTACTTAATATGCTACCAGATACGTTGTTGTTTTTTTTGTAAAGCGTAAATTTAGCTGCATCATATTTATTCAATCCGTCTGCTGTTGCTATCCAGATCTGGCCATAATGATCCTGTAGGACATCATGGACCATGCTACTGGAGAGTTCCTTGTCAACAGAATAAAATTTAGCGGTTTGGGATTGGCTGTTTTTTGAAATGAGTAGATAAAAGGTGAGTAGGATAAAAAATTTGATTATTATCAATGAATCAGTAAAAATACTTTGAAATCGATACTTCACCATCCTCATTATAACTTAAAAATGAAAATTTCAATATCTTAATAATTGCCTGGAAAATAAATAGTTAATGCTGATTTTTCATTATCTATTGAAGAGAATAGAATCAAATCATAACTCTCTTCTCGTGTTATCAAATTTCGTCTAAAACAATAATAAGAATTTCAGACACGATGATTGTATAATTTTCATTTGTGATCCAAATTCATATTGATCAATTATTAAACGATATCGTTTAGGTATCAATCTTTTAAATGTCTATAAGTGCTTTTAACTGAGGATATTGAGAATCTTCATCATCATAATGGATTTTTAAGCTATCTAAAATTTGCTTTAAATCCGAAACAGTTTGTTTATATGTTTGATCCTTATACACATTCACCATCTCATTAGGATCTTTTTTTAGATCAAAAAGCTCCCATTCCGGTGGAGTGGGAGAATATTCTGTTTGTCCGAGAGAGAGTCCGTAGTAGTAGATTAGCTTGTAATCCTTCGTTCTGATCCCATAATGTGCTGCAACATCCCGATGCAACAAGTGTTGCCAATAGCGATAGTATATTGCCTCACGCCAATTTTCCGGTGGATTTCCTAATAAAAATCCTTTGATGGACTGACCCTGCATATCCTCTGGAATGTTCACTCCAGCCAGATCTACAATTGTTGGTGCAACATCAACATTTGCAATTAATTCTTCATTTTCGCTTCCCGGATTAATGTAACCCGGATACCGGATTATCAATGGCATTTGCATGGATTCATCATACATAAATCGCTTGCTGAAAAAACCATGTTCTCCCAAAAAGTGGCCCTGGTCACTCGTATAAATGACAATGGTGTTCTTATCCAGTCCTTCTTGTTTAAGGAGCTTCAACAATTTACCCACATTGGCATCCATAACAGCGGCGCTTCGCAAGTAGGCTTTGATGTATTGTTGATAGACATGTTTTCGTTGAAGGCAAGTGTCTTCCGTATCAAGCTTTTCGTGATGAAAAGTTTTCCAATCAAGCATATCCAACTTAAGTGTCGTTCTTTTGGACGCTTCCGTTCGATGGATGTACTGGTCACATAAGTTGTCTGGCTCGGGAATTTCCATATTTTGATAAAGTGTATCAAATGGTGGGCGGGAAGCCCATGGATCATGAGCTCCCTTGTATTGCGCCATGACAAAAAAGGGTTTATCTTTTTCCCGGTTTTTAAGAAAATCAATCGTCATATCAGAAATGATGTCCTCAGACCATCCTTCATATTCTGTCATTTCAGATTTGTTTTTCTCAACAAATTCAGGATTTTGATACCTTCCTTGTTCTCGCAGTACTTTGTATTCATCAAACCCGGTTGGTGTCGATTTTAAATGCCATTTTCCAAATATTGCTGTTTGATAGCCAGCGCTCTGCAGGATGCTGGCCGATGTGGGTTGATCAGGGAAATTCTGGTTCAGGCAATAAACTCCATTTTTATGACTGTATTTGCCGGTCAAAATAGTCGCTCTACTAGGCGAGCAAATACTATTTGTAGCAAAGCAATTTTTAAAGAGCATTCCTTGGGAAGAAAGTTGGTCAATATTGGGTGTATGGGCAACATTCGACAATCTCTTGCCATAACAGCCAATTGCATTCACAGCGTGGTCATCCGACATGATAAATAGTATGTTGGGTCTTTTATCATCTGATTGACAAGAAATGAGCACATATCCTATTATTCCTGTAAGAAGTAATTTTATTTGTCCAACCATTATTCTTCTCTTTTCTTTGATTTTAACCAATCCATGAGTTCTTCCTGGTACTCCCCCAGGTATTTATGTCCGACTCCTTCTATTTCCTGCCAGGTTAGATCCACTCCTGCCTCTATAAATAGATCCCGGACCAGCCGATTGACTTCGGCAATTCGCTCTTCTTCGCCCCAGGCCATCCAAACAGGTGTGGTTTTAAATTTCAAGGCATCCTCCAATGTTGGGTCGTTCATAGCTCCGGAATAAACCCCTAACGCCGCCCATCGCTCCATGGACTTTTGTGCGATACGAAATGTACCTGCACCGCCCATGGAGAAGCCATATAGATATTGTTTGTTTGAATCAGTTTTGAACATTTTATCAAAATCATTCAACACCTCAAAGACATCTGCTTCTGCCGTATCCCGGTACCATTTATCCCCTCTTCCCCATGGATAAACATAAAAACCTTCCTTTCGATAACCCTGACTGGTGACTCCTGCAACTTCCGGTTGGAGTGGCATGTACAGCATTTTTCGTGGATTGTCATTGCTCCCTCCTCCACTTCCATGTAATTCCATATATAATGGAAATTCCTTTTCGTTTCCGTCAAAGCCTTTTGGTAAGATCAACCAGTAATAGCTGTATTTGCCATCAGTATGGGATTTGAATGACATCATTAGAGGTCTTGGACCATTCAGATAGGTTTCCCATGTTGAACCATCATTTTTCATGAATTCAAGAACTTTAGCAGCCTGTTCCTGGTCACTTTCTGAAACCAAAAAGCCATGAGTGGTATCATTGGCAAATACTGCCAATGTCTTATAATGTCGTTTTAAAAGTGGATTTTTTTCCGCTTTTGCTAAATGATTCACCAAGGCAATCAACTCTTCCGTTGCATTTACGGTATCGGTAATTTCGAAAGCATCATTGTGGATCTTATTTGAATACCCTTCATCTGTTGATAATAAACAGAGTTGAACAGAAGGTACTTTGCTGAGAGAGTCAAAGCAAAGGGAGATTAAAGTTAACATTAGAATGATTTTCATTGTTTGCTATAGTTTTGCGTTCACAAGTGAATCTTGATAAAATTCAAAGGCCCAAATAAATACGCCGTACGACCATCCCTGGAAAGCACGACTTGGGTATTCGGCATCATTGATCGTACCTTTTACTACATTGTATTTTTCGTAGACAAATCCTGGCTCCCTCGTTTCTTCAGTGGTGGTTCCACGTTTGGTAGCCTGATATGAAATAGGTATAGGTTCTTGAAAGTTTTTCGTCACAACATCCAGGTATTTTGCTGCTATTCTTTGGGCTTCTTTATCATAGCCGTATTTATGCAAGCCTTGCGCAACCAGGTAATAGATTGGTGGCCATCCGGCCGGATAGTCCCACTGATAAACATGATGTTGTGTCGTCTTTTCACAAATTGTTGGTCCGGATTCGTATTCAAACAATGGTAAATTTCCAACAATTTTTTCAGCTTGTTTTTCTGATGCCATTCCTGCCCAAAGCACATAAAAATTGGCTATGCTGGCAACAGAGGACTGCTGGTCATTCACAAAGTCATAATCATAAAACAAACCTTTTTCTTCATTCCAGCAGTACTTTGTCAGCAACTTTTTTCTTTTGGAAGCGAGTTTTTCCCAATCGGGTTCGTTCTCAAGTCCCAACTCGATTACCATCCATTGAAAGTTTTTTTCATAAAGAAACAGATTGGCGTTCAGGTCAACTGGAATAAACTTATTACAGCGATTGTCAAACCTTGGGTTAAAATCCATCCCCGATTCTGCCTCTGCCATCCAGGATGAAGCAAGTAATAATTTTTTATTCGTTTGCAGTGAATCCTGAAAACCAAATCGCGGAGCAATTTGCTCGTAGAAGTTCAACAATTCTTCTTCAGTTGCGTGATGGGAAAACCGCTGGAGACCTTCTATGTCGGTATTGTGATTTTCAATGGATTCGGCAGATGTATCTGTCCAGAACTCATAATCTTTTCGCAGATATTCATAGGCGCTAAACAACCATTTTTTATCTAACTGCAGGTTTTCGTAAACATCGCGAACCATCATAGAAAGAAATGGAGTCTGTGCCCG